>JAESFV010000176.1_pt1 | contig 90762 bp, 92 predicted proteins | sample 9269471 | NCBI WGS metagenome assembly JAESFV01 (sample SAMN14502647, study PRJNA617108) | algae metagenome | isolation source: Symplocastrum torsivum CPER-KK1 and co-occurring heterotrophs from... | place: USA: Central Plains Experimental Range, Colorado | collected 2001-01-01
GGTCGCCGTGCCGCCGCTGATCGACACCGAGGTCTTCGACGCCGTGCAGGAGCAGCTTCAGGCACGCAACCCCAAGATCGTGCCGCCGCGGGTGGTGAGCGGCCCGACGCTGCTCACCGGCATCTGCTACTGCGCGCAGTGCGGCGGGGCCATGACCATCCGCACCGGTAAGAGCGGGCGCTATCGCTACTATGCCTGCTCGATCAAGGCTCGACAGGGCGAGACCGGCTGTTCCGGCCGCGCCATTCCGATGGAGACGCTCGACACGCTGGTGGCGAGCCATATCGAGCAGCGCCTCCTCCAGCCCGAGCGGCTGCAGGAAATCCTGGCTTCCATGCTCAATCACCGCCAGGAGCGGCTAGAACGCCGCCGCGAACACATTGCCGAACTCAACAAGCGCGGGACAGAGGCCGACCAGAGGCTGTGCCGGCTGTATGACGCCATCGAATCAGGCGTCGCCGACATTACCGATCCGGCGCTGAAAGAGCGGATCGACGGGCTCAAGGCGGTCCGCGATCAGGCGCAGGCCGATGTGGCCCGCGCGCAGTCATCTCTCGCGACTTCAGGCGAAGATGCCGTCACGCCGGCCATGGTGGCGCGTTTCGCCGACATCGCTCGCAAGCGCATGCGCATCGAAGGCGGCGGCTACCGGCGCGATCATTTGCGCGCCTTGGCTCAACGCGTAGAGGTCGGAGCGAAAGAAGTCCGCATCATCGGGACGAAGGGAGGCCTGCTCCGAACCCTGGCTGCCGTCTCAGGAGGGAAATCGGCTACGCTCGGCGTGCCCAGTTTGGGACTGAAATGGCGGGCCGCGAGAGATTCGAACGGGGATTGCGACGCAGCCCATCACCAGCTGACCAATGCGAAGGCAGTATCTGGCAATCATTTCAGCTTGCAACTGGTATACCGGTCAACCAGACTGTCGGTATGAAAGTGCCCTTCGAATTCGAGCGCGACCGCGCCTATCACCGCCTCGTCGACCTGATTTTCGGGCAGGCGCTGGAGGCCGGCGCGCCGCTGTCCGAGCGCAAGCTCGCCGAACAGCTCGGCATGAGCCGGATGCCGGTGCGCGAGGCGCTGCATCAGCTCGAGCAGGAAGGCGTCGTCGAGGTGAAGCCGGCGCGTGGCACCTTTGTGCGGCGCATATCGGCGGGCGATCTCGCGGAGATTTACCGCGTCCGCGAGGTGCTGGAATGCCTGGCCGCCGAACTTGCCGCCACTCACGGGCCGACGGCGGCGCTTACCGCCTGCGGCGCCCGTATGCGCACCATGGCCAAGGACCCGTCGGCCTTCACCGCCGTCGAGATCGACGATTGCGGCACCGAGTTCCACGAATTGCTGATGTTGGCCACCGGCAATGCGGCGCTGATCGAAACGGTGCGCCTGCTGCGGCTGCGCTTCCGGCTGGCCTTCCACCTGCCGCGCTATTTCTCGCACGAGAACCTGTACTCAACGCTCGCCGACCACATCGAAATTTTCGACGCCGTTGAGCAGCGCGCCCCGCGTGCCGCCAAAAAGCTGATGCGCGCGCATCTCAAGCGCGGCCTCGACATCCGGCTCAAGCTCGAAGCGGCCTCCGCCGCCAGCCACGTTTCAACGCAGAAAAACGCCGCCAAGGGCGCCACCAGAGGTTTGGAGATCACGGAATGAAAAAGCATTTTGCGACCGGGCTCGTCGCCCTCGGCGCCCTTGCCGCCGTGTGCGGCACGGCTGGTGCCACCACGCTCGAGACGGTGAAGAAGAACGGTGTCGTCACCTGCGCGGTGAATGGCAGCCGCCCCGGCTTCTCCTCGGTGGACAGCAAGGGCGAGTGGAACGGTATCGACGTCGACACCTGCCGCGCGCTGGCCGCCGCCATCTTCGGCGACGCCACCAAGGTCAAATATCTCAAGACCAACAACCAGACCCGCCTGACCGCACTGCAGACCGGCGAAGTCGACGTCACCGTCGCCAACACCACCTGGACCCGCGCCCGCGACACCGATCTTGGTGTCGATTTCGTCGCGCCCACCTTCTATGACGGCCAGGGCCTGATGGTGCCGAAGGCGCTCGGCGTCAAAAGCGCCAAGGACCTCGATGGTGCTAGCGTGTGCGTGCGCCCCGGCTCGACCTCCGAGCGCGTGGTCGCCGACATCCAGACCAAGTTCAAGATCACGCTGAAGCTCGTCGTCATCGACGACCAGAAGGAAATCAACACCGCCTTTTTCGGCGGACGCTGCGATGTCGCGGTGCAGTCCTCCTCGGGCCTGTCCTCCACCCGTGCGGCGGTCGCCCCGAACCCGGACGACTACATCATCCTGCCGGAACTGTTCGGCAAGGACCCGATGGGGCCGGTGGTTCGCCAGGACGACGCGCAGTGGCGCGATATCGTCCAGTGGACGGTGTTCACCCTGTTCCAGGCGGAAGAGAGCGGCATCACCTCGAAGAACGTCGACGAGATGAAGGCCACCAGCACCGATCCGATCGTGCGCCGTCTGCTGGGCGTCGAGGATGCTGGCAGCAAGGGGCTCGGTCTCGATCCGGCCTGGGCCTACAATGTCGTCAAGCAGGTCGGCAATTACGGCGAAGTGTTCGAGCGCAACGTCGGCAAGGGCTCGCCCTTGAAGCTGGAGCGCGGTCTCAACGCCCAGTACACCGATGGCGGCCTCATCTACGCCCCGCCGCTCTGAGCGCATTGACCGGAACGAGCAGCCTTCGATGAGCCTCACATCTCCGGCAAGGGTGGTGCCCTCCGTGCCACCCTGGCGAAACCCGCGGGTGCGGGCCATCGTCTGGCAGACGCTGCTCGTTCTTGCCCTGCTCGCGCTCGCCATCTGGCTGGTGATCAATGCCCGCCGGGCGCTGGCCGAACGGGGCATGACGTCCGGCCTCGGCTTCCTGTTCGATCCCGCGCAATTCGCATTGGGCGAGGCCTTCTTCGTCTTCACGCCGGGCTCGACCTATCTCGCCGCCCTGGCGGTGGGTGTCGGCAATACGGTGATGCTGTCGCTGGTCAGCATCATTACCGCCACCGTCATCGGTGTCGCGCTGGGCTTTGCCCGGCTGTCGCGCAACGCGCTGATCGCCGGTCTGGCAAAGGCCTATGTCGAAGCCTTCCGCAACACGCCGCAGCTGGTGCAGATCGTGTTCTGGTACAGCTTCTTCACCTTGCTGCCGGGACCGCGCCAGTCCTGGTCGTTCTTCGGCCTCGCCTTCGCCTCCAATCGCGGCCTGACGGTTCCGGCGCCGGAAAATGGCTCCGTTTTGCTCATCGTGACCGCCATGCTGGCGGTCGGCGCGATGCTGGCGCTGATCTTCGCCCGTCTTGCCGATCGCCGCCGCCGTCGCACCGGGCACCCATGGAAGGCCGTCCGGGCGATTGAGGTCGCTATATTCGTGCTGCCGGCGCTCATAACATGGCTTGTGGCGGGTGCCCCGCTCGGCTGGAGCGTGCCGGAACTGCGCGGCTTCAACTATGTCGGCGGCGCGACGCTGGCCCCGGAATTTCTCGCCATCTATTTCGGCCTGTCCTTCTACATCGCCGCCTTCATTGCCGAGATCGTGCGTGGCGGTCTCGTCAGTGTCGATGCCGGGCAGATCGAGGCGGCCAACGCCATCGGCCTGAGCCGTGGCGACCTCTATCGCAAGGTGATGGTGCCGCAGGCACTGCGGGTCATCATCCCGCCTTTGGCGGCGCAATATGTCAGCCTGCTCAAGAACTCCTCGCTCGGCGTCGCGGTCGGTTACCCCGATCTGTTCAGCATCTCCAACACGGCGCTCACCTATAGCGGGCGCACCATTGAGGTGCTGAGCATCATGGCGGTGATCTATCTCGTGCTGTGTCTGGCCATCGGTGCGGCGGCGAATGTCGTCAACCGCTTCGTGCAGATTCCGGAGCGATGAGATGAACACCGCGCCGCGTTCCTTCGCCCTTCCGGCCTCTTCCCCACCCCGGCTGCCGCCAGCGGATGCGCGGGGCCTGCGGGCCTTTCTGCGTACCCATCTGTTCCAGTCGCCGCTCGCCGGCGTCTTCACCTTTCTGCTCGGTGCGGTGCTCATCATCGCGCTCTGGCATGTGGTGCGCTGGAGCGTGATCGACGCGGTCTGGTACGCGCCGGACAACGGCGCTGCCTGCCGCACCGCGCTGGGCGCCTGCTGGGCCGTCATCGCCGAGAAATACCGTGTCATCTTCTTTGGGGCCTACCCCTATGACGAGCAGTGGCGCGGCGGCCTCATCATCGCGATATGGGTTGCGTGGGGGGCGATCTCTGCCACCCGCCTGCTCAGCGTCCGCACGCGGCTGGCCGGTTGGGCATTGGTGTTTGTCGTCACCATTCTACTCCTGAAGGGCGGCCTGTTCGGGCTTACTCCTGTCGGCACCGACCTCTGGGGCGGCCTCCCACTCACCTTCCTGATCTTCGGTGGCACCATTGCCGGCGGCCTGCCGCTTGCCATATTGCTCGCGATCGGTCGGCGCTCGGAACTGCCCGTCGTGCGCTTGCTGTGTGTTGCCACCATCGAGGGCGTGCGCGGGATTCCGCTTCTGGCGCTGCTGTTCTTCGCCGCGCTGATCCTGCCGCTGTTCCTGCCGCCGCAGCTCACCGTCGACAAGCTGATCCGCGCCGAGATCGGCATGATCATCTTCTTCGCCGCCTATGCCGCCGAAGTGGTGCGCGGCGGCCTGCAAGCCGTGCCCGAAGGGCAGGACGAAGCGGCCAAGGCGCTGGGCCTCGGCTACTGGCTGCGCATGCGCAAGATCATCCTGCCGCAGGCGCTGGCCATTGTGGTGCCGGCGCTGTTCAACGACATCATCCGCGCCTTCAAGAACACCACCTTCTTCAGCATTCTCGGCCTTTTCGACGTGCTCGGCGCCACCAAGGCGGCGCTGCAAGACCCGAACTGGGTGCGCTACGGGACCGAGGGCTATCTGTTCGTTTTCCTGCTCTACTTCATCATCTGCTCGGCCATGTCGCTGTATGGCAGCTCTATCGAGCGCGACAATCAGCGCCGCGTGCGGAGGGCGACATGACCGTCACCCGCGATCTCGTGGTCGAAATGTCCGGCCTCAACAAATGGTATGGCGAGCACCATGCGCTGCGCGACGTGTCGCTGGGGCTGGCGGCCGGCGAGAAGATCGTGCTGTGCGGCCCCTCGGGCTCCGGCAAATCGACACTGATCCGCTGCATCAACGGGCTGGAGGCGTTTCACGAGGGCGATCTCATCGTGTGCGGCACCCGGCTGGACGGCACGCAGGACAGCCTGACAGCCGTGCGCCGCAAGGCCGGCATGGTGTTTCAGAACTTCAACCTGTTCCCGCATCTGACCGTGCTGGAAAACCTCACTCTCGGCGCGGTCTATGCGCGCGGCGAACCCGAGGACCGCGCCATCGAGCGCGCCCATGGCCTCCTGGCGCGGGTGCAACTCACCTCGCAAACCCTCAAATTCCCCGGCCAGCTTTCCGGCGGCCAGCGCCAGCGTGTGGCGATCGCCCGCGCGCTGATGCTGGAGCCCGAGGTGATGCTGTTCGACGAGCCGACCTCGGCGCTCGATCCGGAAATGGTTCATGAAGTGCTCGACGTCATGGAGGAACTGGCCGTGAGCGGCCAGTCCATGATCGTGGTGACCCATGAGATGGGGTTCGCCCGCAGCATCGCCGACCTCGTGGTCTTCATGGACCAGGGCGAGATCGTCGAGGCCGCGCGCCCTGAGATTTTCTTCGATGCCCCGGCCACCGCCCGCGCCAAGGCCTTTATCGGGCAGATTTCCCACGCCACGTAGGACGCCATGAATAAGAACACGACAGCTCCGAACGATCCAGCTTCCCTGGCTCCGCGCCTCGCCGATGGCACGCCGGACTGGGCGCGGCTGCGTGAGGAATTCCCCGCGACGCAGCTCACCACCTATCTCGACATCGCCCGCAAGGCGCTGCTGCCGCGCTGCGCCGCGCAGGCCGCCGCCGACTGGTTCGCCGACATCGAATCCCGCGCCACCGGCCGCCGCGCCTTCTCGATGAACGAGGTCGAGATCACCCGGCGCGTCGTCGGCGAGACCTTCGGCGCAACGCCGCAGACGCTGGCATTGGTGAAGAACACCTCGGAAGCCATCAACATCGTCGCGCAGGGATTCGACTGGCGCGAAGGCGACAATGTCGTCATTTCCGAAGCCGAACATGAGAACAACACCTTCCCCTGGCGCCCGCTGACCAAGCGCGGCGTCGAGGTGCGCGTGGTTCCCGGCGGGCCGGAGGGCCGGGTGAGCACCGACGCGCTGCGCGCTGCCATCGATGCCCGCACCCGCATCCTGTCCGTGGCGTGGGTCAGCTACGGCCTCGGTGAGCGGGCCGATGTCGATGCGCTGGCGCAGATCTGCCGTGACAAGGGCGTTCTGTTCGTGATCGACGGCATTCAGGCCATCGGTGTGCTCGACCGCCGCATCGACGATCTCGGCGCTCATGTCGTCGCCTCCGGCGGCCACAAGGCGCAGATGAGCGTTGCCGGCGCCGGCCTGATGTATGTTGCGCCTGATGCGCTGGAGCGTTTCCGCCCGCCATTCGCCGCGAAATACTCCTTCGCCACCTTCGACCGCACCGAGGCCGAGCCCGCGCTGGCGCCCGACGCGCATCGCTTCGAGTATGGCAACCCGAACTTCCTCGGCCTCGCGGTGCAGCGCCGCTCGGCGCAGTTCATCCAAGGCATCGGCCTGAGCGCCATCGAAGCGCGCATCCATCAGCTCACCGACCTGCTGATCGAACTCGCCGACAAGGCGAAGCTGAAGGTGCGTACCCCGCGCCCATGGAATGAACGCGCCGGCATTGTCAGCTTCGATCTGGAAGGCGCCAGCGCCGACGCTCTGGAAGCTGCGCTGGAGGCTGAGGACATCCGCGTCGCCAGCAAGGACGGCCATCTGCGGGCGGCCGCGCATTTCTACAACAACGAGGACGATGTGCTCTACTTCATGGACCGGGTGCAGCATCATTTGCGGAGTGCCGCCGCGTGACCCGGCCCATCGAGATCGATCTGGTTTCCGACACCGCGACCAAGCCGTCGCCCGGCATGCTGGCGGCGATGGTCAATGCCCGCGTCGGCGATGAGCAGCGCGACGAAGACCCCACCGTGCTGGAACTCAACGCGCGCGTCGCCGATCTGCTCGGCATGGAGGCGGCCTTGTTCCTGCCGTCCGGCACCATGTGCAACCAGATCGCGTTCCTGGTGCATTGCCGTCCCGGCGACGAGATCATCACCGCCGCCAATGCCCATGTGTTCGGTTCCGAAGGCGCGGGCGCCTCGGCGCTGGCCGGCGCGCAGTTCCGCACCGTGCCGACGGCGACCGGCGTGTTTCAGGCCAGCGACGTCGAGGCCGCCATCCGCGCGCCGCGCCATCGCTCGCCGCGCAGCCGGGTTGTCAGCGTCGAGCAGACCGCCAATCGCGGCGGCGGCAGCGTCTGGCCGGTAGCAACGCTCGAGGAGGTGGCCGCAGTCGCCCGCGCTCATGGCCTTGCCATGCACATGGACGGCGCCCGGCTTCCCAATGCGGCGATCGCCTCCGGCAAGCCGATGGCGGCGCATACTGGCGGTCTGGAGAGTGTGTGGATCGACCTCTCCAAGGGCCTTGGCTGCCCGGTCGGCGCGGTGCTGGCGGGCTCCAGGGGCTTCATGGAAGAAGCCTTATTCTGGAAGCACCGTCTCGGCGGTGCCATGCGGCAGGCCGGCTTCATTGCCGCGGCGGGGCTTTACGCGCTGGAGCACAATTACCAGCGCCTGGCCGAGGACCACGAGAATGCGCGGTTGTTCGCGGGAAGGGTCCATGGCGCCGGCGGCGTCGTGGTGTTCCCGGCTGAGGTCGAAACCAACATCCTCTTCCTCGACCTGTCCCGATGCGCGCTGGATGCCAATGCGGTCGCCATGCGGTTGCGGGAACATGGAATCAGGTTCGGTGTCGAGAGCCGGACGCGCATGCGGGTCGTTACCCATCTCGACGTGAGCCCCGCAAAGGTGCGTCAGGCGGCGGATGAGTTCATCCGCATTGTTGAAGCGCGCTAATGCAGCTGGCGAGACGGCCTACATGCTCGCCAGCTGGCACAATGGCACCCTCTATGTCGGCGTCACCCGCTGCCTGCCAAGCGGATGCATGAGCATCGCATCGGGCCGTTCGGCGGGTTCACCGATCGCTATGCGGTGAAGCTCCTCGTCTTCGCCGAGCCGCATGACACGGCGGTGGCGGCGATCCAGCGCGAAAAGAACATCAAGCACTGGCCGCGCCGCTGGAAGCTCGCCTTGATCGAGCGCGACAATCCCGACTGGCGGGACCTCTACGACGATCTGCTGTGAGGGCGGAGGCTGGGTCCCCGGGTCAAGCCCGGGGATGAGGGGTGGTGACGGGGCGTCCGGGATGGCGGCAACCCTCACGGCCACTTCACCACCGGGGGCATGGAGGAGAGGATTGAGTCGACATTGCCCCCGGTCTTCAGGCCGAACAGCGTGCCGCGGTCATAGAGCAGGTTGAACTCGACATAGCGGCCGCGGCGGATGAGCTGTTCCTCGCGCTCGGCCTCGTTCCACGGGGTGTGCATATTGGCGCGCACGAGGCGGGGATAGACGTCGAGAAAGGCGAGGCCGACCGCCTTGGTGAAGTGGAAATCGGCGTTCCAGTCGCCGGACTCCAGCCAGTCGTAGAAGATGCCGCCAATGCCGCGCATCTCCTTGCGGTGCGGGAGATAGAAATACTCGTCGCACCACTCTTTGTAGCGGGGATAGTCGATATGCGGCCGGCCCTCGCAGGCGCCGCGCATCGCCGCGTGGAAGGCCACCGAATCCGGGTCGTCCTGGGTGCGGCGGGCGTCGAGCACCGGGGTGAGGTCCGCCCCGCCGCCGAACCACGCCTTGGTGGTGACGACGAAGCGGGTGTTCATGTGCACCGCCGGCACATGCGGGTTCGTCATATGGGCGATGAGCGAGATGCCGGTGGCGAGGAAGCGCGGGTCTTCCTCGGCGCCGGGAATCTGCTTGCGGAATTCCGGGGCGAACTCGCCATGCACGGTCGAGCAATGCACGCCGACCTTCTCGAACAGCCGCCCGCGCATGATCGACATGACGCCGCCGCCGCCCGGCGCGCCGGAATGGTCGGTGCGCTCCCACGGCGTGCGCTCGAACCGGCCGGGGGCGCCGGGATAGAGCGAATCGGGCGCCTCAATCTCCAGCTTCTCGAAGGCGGCGCAGATGCGGTCGCGCAGCTCCTCGAACCAGGCGCGGGCGGCGGCCTTGCGGGCCTCGATATCGGCGGCGGTCTCGGCGGTCATGACGGCTCTTCCTGCGGATGGGCGCAGGCCCGCTTCTAGCCTCTCGCGCCGCGCCCCGGAAGGGCGGGCTACACCATCGTGCCCGACACGGCGCCGATGGCGGCGGTCGCCGCCATGGCCAGCGCGCCCCAGAAGGTGACGCGCAGCGCCGCCTTGACCGGGTCGGCGCCGCCGGCCTTCGCCCCGGCCACGCCGAGAAGAGCGAGGAAGGCCAGCGCGGCGGCCGAGACGATGAGCGGCAGCCCGGACAGCGGCGCGAGCAGCGCGGTGGCGAGCGGCAGTGCCGCGCCGGCGGCGAAGCTGGCGGCGGAGGCCAGCGCCGCCTGCACCGGGCGGGCGGCGGTGATCTCGTTCATGCCCAGCTCGTCGCGGGCATGGGCGCCGAGCGCGTCCTTGGCCATCAGCTGGCGGGCGACCTCGCCGGCCAGCGCCGGGTCGAGGCCGCGCCCGACATAGATCTGCCGCAGCTCCTCCTGCTCGCCGGCGGGGTCGGAGGCGAGTTCGGCGGTCTCGCGGGCGAGGTCGGCGCGCTCAGTGTCGGATTGCGAGGAGACCGAGACATATTCGCCCGCCGCCATCGACATGGCGCCGGCCACCAGCCCGGCAATGCCGGCGAGCAGCACGGCGTCGCGCTCCGCATTGGCGGCGGCGACGCCGACAATGAGGCTGGCGGTGGACAGGATGCCGTCATTGGCACCCAGCACGGCGGCGCGCAGCCAGCCGGCGCGGTCGACATAATGGTTTTCGTCATGGCGCGAGCGCATGGTGGTCTCCCCGGTCAAGGCGCGGGACACTGCGCTGGAACCGTTACAATCTCATGATACCGCCGCGCGGCGTGCGGGCCACAGCGTAGTTCCACGCAGCAGGCGACACAAAGGTGCCGCATCGGCGGCGCAGAAGGCAGGCCATGTTCGCGCGCATCTTTGCCTTCTTCGAGAAATTCGTCGATCCGTTCCATCCGGCGCCCATCGGGCAGCCGCCGGAGGGGCTGATCGCGTTCTACTGGCACTTCGTGCGTCAGACCGGCTGGGTCTATGTCGCGGCGCTGGCGGCCGCCTTCCTCGTCGCTGTCATCGAGGTCTCGCTGTTCCGCTATATCGGCCAGATCGTCGATCTGGTGCAGGCCTCCAACCCGCAGACGATCTTCCAGGACCATGGCGGGCTGCTGCTGTGGATGGCCTTCGTGGTGGTGGTGGCGCGGCCTTTGGCCAACCTGCTGCACGATTTGCTGGTGCGCCAGTCGATCACCGCCAAGGTCGGGCCGATGATCCGCTGGCAGTCCTATCGCTGGGTGATCCGCCAGAGCGTCGGCTTCTTCAACAACGACTTTGCCGGGCGCATCGCCACCCGGGTGCTGCAGGCCGGCCCCGCCGTGCGCGGCTCGGTGGTCGAGGTGATCGACGCGCTCTGGTATGCCGGCATCTATGCGGTGAGCGCGGTGCTGCTGTTCGCCGAGGCCGATTGGCGGCTCGCCATGCCGATGGTGGCCTGGATCGCCTTCTATGTGCTGGCGCTGGTGGTGTTCGTGCCGAAGATCCGGCACCTCTCCAAGCGCACCGCCGAGAGCAATTCAGCGCTGACCGGGCGGGTGGTGGACAGCTACACCAACATCCTCACCGTGAAGCTGTTCGCCCATTCCGACCGCGAGGACCGCTATGTCCGCGCGGCGCTGGCGCGCAACATCGACGACAACAGCCGCCAGCAGCGGCACATCTCGCGCATGGCCTTCACCGTGAGCGTGCTCAACAGCCTGATGCTCGGCGGCATTGGCGGGCTCGGCATCTGGCTGTGGTCGGTCGGGGCGATCAATCTCGGCGCCATCGCGCTCTCCACCGGCCTGTCGATCCGCATTGTCAACATGTCCGGCTGGATCATGTGGGTGGTGACCGGCGTGTTCGAGAATGTCGGCACGGTGCAGGAGGCGATCACCACGCTCTCGCGCCCCCGCGAGGTGGCGGACGCGCCGCGCGCGCCGGCGCTGGACGTGCGCGCCGGCGAGATCCGGTTCGATCACGTCTCGTTCCACTACGGCAAGGGCGGCGGCGTCATCGACGACCTCTCGCTCACCATCCGCCCGGGCGAGCGGGTCGGGCTGGTCGGCCCCTCGGGCGCTGGCAAGTCGACGCTGATGAGCCTGCTGCTGCGCTTCTACGATGCGGAATCGGGCCGGGTGCTGATCGACGGGCAGGATGTGCGCGGCGTGACGCAGGATTCGCTGCACGCGCAGATCGGCGTGGTGACGCAGGACACCTCGCTGATGCACCGCTCGGTGCGCGACAACATCGCCTATGGCCGGCCGGACGCCAGCGAGGAGGACATCCGCACCGCCGCCCGCCGCGCCCATACGGACGGCTTCATCGACACGCTGTCCGACCCGCAGGGGCGGGTGGGGCTCGACGCCCATGTCGGCGAGCGCGGGGTGAAGCTCTCCGGCGGCCAGCGCCAGCGCATCGCCATCGCCCGCGTGCTGTTGAAGGACGCGCCGATCCTCATCCTCGATGAAGCGACCTCGGCGCTCGATTCGGAGGTGGAGGCGGCGATCCAGGCCAATCTCGACGAGCTGATGACCGGCAAGACGGTGATCGCCATCGCCCACCGCCTCTCCACCATCGCCCGCATGGACCGGCTGGTGGTGATGGAGCACGGGCGCATCGTCGAAACCGGCACCCATGCCGAGCTGGTGGCCAAGGGCGGCCTCTATGCCCGGCTCTGGCACCGCCAGTCCGGCGGCTTCATCGACGCGGACGAGGTCGACGCGGCGGCGGAGTGAGGTTTAAGCGACCTCGCCCGGTGTGCGCCCCTCATCCCCGGGCGTGGCCCGGGGACCCCGCCTTGCCGCCTGCGCACCGGCTGGCGCTCTACCCGCCGGCCTTGTCCGGCGCGGCGATGGACAGGATTTCGAGACTGCGGCCGCCAAGCTCGACCACATCGCCCACGGCCTTGCCCATCAGGGCGATGGCGACGGGGGAGCCATGCGACAGCGTCGCCTGCGACGGGTCGGCCTCGTCCTCGCCGACAATGCGATAGGTCTGGACGCGGCCATCGTCACGCTCGAAGCGGACGATGTGGCCGAACGCAACGACGTCGTTTGAGGGCGGCGGCGGCGACACCCGCGCCGTCTCGACGCGCTGGGAATAATAGCGGACGTCGCGGAGCGGCACCGCCGACTGCCGCCGCCTCTCATTGACGTCGTCCAGCGCATTCGCGACCGCCAGCGCCTGCTGGGCCGCGGCCAGTTCCCGCTGCAGCCTCTCAAGGCCGGCCTCGGTCACAAGATTGAGCCGGCCGGAGATCGGGCGCGCCGGCAGAATGGTCTCCGACGCGGCCTCGGCACTGTCTTCCTTCGCAAACGCTACGCTCACTTCTCCGACGCTCCTGTTCGGCCGGTCCACACATCTGGCTCACAGCTAACACTGCGAGGTGTCGGCGGGCTACCGCGGGGGCATGGCTGAGGATGTTCCCTAGGGCAAGCCCAAGGGTGACGGAAGGGAGAGGTCTCCCGCCGGCGTGAGAATCAGGCCGCTTCTCGCGGCACGATATCTGCGAGGTCCGGCCGTTCCGCTAGCGTCTTGGCGAGGTCGCACGCCGTCTGCAGGTTCATCCAGAATTCCGGGCCGGTGCCGAAATAGAGCCCGAGCCGCAAGGCCGTGTCGGCCGTTACCGGCACCTCCTCGCGCGCAAGCCGCTCGATCCGGGTGCGCGGCACATGCAGCGCCTTGGCCAGACTGTAGGGCTTGAGCCCCAGCGGCACGAGAAATTCCTCGCGCAGGATTTCCCCGGGATGGATGGGTGGAGTGGGACCGATCATCGCGCGCTCCTCAATGATAGTCGGTGATCTCGACGTCGGCTGCATTGCCCTCCCGCCACAGGAAGCAGATGCGGAACTGGTCGTTGATGCGGATGGAGTACTGCCCGGCGCGATCGCCCTTCAACGCTTCGAGCCGATTTGCCGGCGGCATGCGTAGCGCCTCCAGCGTCACGGCGGCGTTGAGCATGGCGAGCCTTCGTTGCGCCGCCCGCACAAGGTCGGCCGGAAAACCCTTGCCGATACGACCGCTCCACACCGCTTCCGTCCTCTTGTCCTTGAAGCTGACGATCATGGCGCGGACGGCAATGTGAATGTGCCGTGTAGCGTATCTTATCATGATACGTCACGCAAGCCTTGGCTGCGTCAGCCCCCCAATCCGCCCGTCTGCCGCAGCGCCTCGCCGAGAATCATCGCCCCGGCCAGCGCCACGTTGAGCGAGCGGGCGCCGGCCACCAGCGGGATGGCGATTCGCGCCCCGGCGGCGGCGTGGACCGGCTCCGGCACCCCGGCGCTCTCGCGGCCGAGCAGCAGCACATCGTCGGGCGCGAAGGCGAAATCAGTATAGGCGACCGCGCCGCGCGTGGTGCACAGCACCAGCCGCCGGCACTCGGCCGCGCGCCACGCCTCGAAGGCGTCGAAGCTGGCATGGCGGGTGATCGCGGCGCGGTCGAGATAGTCCATTCCCGCCCGGCGGAAGCCGGCATCGCCGACCGGAAAGCCCGCCGGCTCGATGATGTGCAGCGACAGACCGAAGCAGGCGCTGGTGCGCGCCAGCGTGCCGGCATTCTGGGCGATGTCGGGCTGGTAGAGCGCCAGCGCCAGCGTCATGCGGTGTCCTTCCTCGATCGGCGTCGCGCGGCGCGCGGCAGCTTCCCTAGCGCGATCCCGCATCCCGGGGGAACGGTGCGGCCCGCAGAGGCGCCGCCCGCTGGGGGCAGGACGGGTTGCCGCACTGCCTTCATCTGGACAAGGGACGGCCCGGATGCAATTAGAGGCAATCGAAGGTAGGGTCGACCGCGTGCCACGCGGACGCCTGCCCGTTTCGCGCGAGCGCTCGACGCCCCCGGAACGGTCTGGCTCAGGCAGCGGTGACGGGTTCGAGGGGAAAGGAAACCATCGTGGCAGCAACTGAGACGGCGGGTACCACGCGCCGCGACTTTCTCTACATCGCCACCGGCGCCATGGGCGCGGTCGGCGCCGCCGCACTCGTGTGGCCCTTCGTCTCCCAGCTCCAGCCGGACGCCTCGGTTCTCGCGCTGTCCACCACCGAGGTCGACCTGTCGCAGGTCGCCGAGGGCCAGATGGTCACGGTGAAGTGGCGCGGCAAGCCGGTCTTCGTGTGGAACCGCACGGAGAAGGACATTGCCGAGGCGAAGGAAGTGCAGCTTTCCGCGCTGCTCGACCCGATCGCCCGCAACGCCAACCTGGCGGCGGACGCCCCGGCGACCGACGAGAACCGGGCCGGCGAAGGACATGAGAAGTGGCTGGTCGTCATCGGCATCTGCACCCATCTGGGCTGCGTGCCGATCGGCCATTCGGGCGAATATGATGGCTGGTTCTGCCCCTGCCATGGTTCGGAATACGACACCGCCGGGCGGGTCCGTCGCGGGCCGGCGCCGACCAACCTCGACATTCCGCCCTATCAGTTCGTGTCCGACACGAAGATCTCCATCGGCTGAGCCGGCGTTCAGGGATATTCACAGATGAGCGGACATTCCACGTTCGAGCCGAAGCACCCGGCGCTCAAGTGGTTCGAGAGCCGGCTGCCGCTGGTCGGCCTGATCCATTCCTCCTTCGTCGCCTATCCGACGCCGCGCAACCTGAACTACTGGTGGACCTTCGGCGGCATCCTGTCGCTGATGCTGGTCTGCCAGATCGTTTCGGGCGTGGTGCTGGTGATGCACTACACGCCGCACATCACGCTGGCGTTCGATTCGGTCGAGCACATCATGCGCGATGTCAGCTATGGCTGGCTGATCCGCTACATCCACTCGAACGGCGCCTCGATGTTCTTCATCGCGGTCTACATCCACATGTTCCGCGGCCTCTATTACGGGTCCTACAAGGCCCCGCGCGAGGTGCTGTGGATCCTCGGCTGCATCATCTACCTCTTGATGATGGCCACCGCCTTCATGGGCTACGTGCTGCCGTGGGGCCAGATGAGCTTCTGGGGCGCCACCGTCATCACCAACCTGTTCTCGGCCTTCCCGGTTGTCGGCCCGACCATCGTGGAATGGCTGTGGGGCGGCTTCTCGGTCGATAACGCGACGCTCAACCGCTTCTTCTCGCTGCACTATCTGCTGCCCTTCATGATCGCGGGCGTCGTCGTCCTGCATGTCTGGGCGCTGCATGTGTCGGGGCAGAACAACCCGACCGGCGTCGAGCCGAAGAGCCCGAAGGACACCGTGCCGTTCACGCCCTACGCGACCATCAAGGACGGCTTCGCGATGGTGTGCTTCCTGATCTTCTTCGCGTGGTTCCTGTTCTATATCCCGAACTATCTCGGCCACGCCGACAACTACATCCCGGCCAACCCGCTGGTGACGCCGGCGCACATCGTGCCCGAATGGTACTACCTGCCGTTCTACGCCATGCTGCGCGCGGTGCCGGACAAGCTGGGCGGCGTGCTGACCATGTTCGGCGCCATCATCGTGCTGTTCTTCGTGCCGTGGCTGGATACGTCGAAGGTGCGCTCGGGCGTCTACCGCCCGCTGTTCAAGCAGTTCTTCTGGATCTGGGTGGCGGTGTGCATCGGTCTCGGCTGGCTCGGCGCCAAGCCGGCGGAAGGCGGCTATGTCATCGCCGGCCGCATCCTGACGATCTACTACTTCGCCCATTTCCTGATCATCCTTCCGCTGCTCGGCCTGTTCGAGAAGCCGAAGGCGGTCCCGGCCTCGATCACCGAGGCGGTGCTGGGCAAGAACAGGGGCGCGGCACCGGCCTCGGCGGGCGTCTCGGCGCCACAGACCAAGGGTTGAGCGGATCATCATGAGCACCACCATGTCCTTCCGTTCCAGCCTTCTCCGTCCGCTCGCCGTCGCCGCGCTGGCGTTCGGCCTTGCCGCCCCGGCGCTTGCCGCCGAGGGCGCGCCGAAGCCCCCCCGCGAGGAGTGGAGCTTCGCCGGCCCGTTCGGCACGTTCGATCAGGCGCAGGTTCAGCGCGGCTTCCAGGTGTTCAAGGAAGTGTGCGCCTCCTGCCACTCCGCCCACCTGTTCTCGTTCCGCAACCTCGCCCAGCCGGGCGGCCCCTCCTTCAGCGAGGCGCAGGCCAAGGCGGTGGCGGAGGGCTACCAGGTGCAGGACGGGCCGAACGATGCGGGCGACATGTTCGACCGCCCCGGCCGGCTGTCCGACCGCTGGCCTTCGCCCTTCCCGAACGAGCAGGCGGCGCGCGCCTCCAATGGCGGCGCCTATCCGCCTGACTTCTCGACGCTGGCCAAGGCGCGCACCTATGAGGTCGGCTTCCCCGGCTTCCTGATCGACATCTTCACCCAGTACCAGGAGAATGGCGTGGACTATATCCACGCCCTGCTGGTGGGCTATGAGGAGCCGCCGGAAGGCTTCGCCCTGCCGGAAGGCGCGCATTACAACAAGTACTTCCCCGGCCACGCCATCAAGATGCCGCAGCCGCTCTCGGACGGGCAGGTGACGTATACGGACGGCACGCCCGAGACGCTCGACCAGTACTCGCGCGACGTGACCGCGTTCATGATGTGGATGGCCGAGCCGCATCTCGAAGCGCGCAAGCGCCTCGGCTTCCAGGTGATGATCTTCCTCATCATCTTCGCTGGCCTGCTCTACTTCACCAAGAAGAAGGTGTGGAAGAGCGTCGGCCACTGAGCCGCCGCTTCTCCCACCGGCATGAATAAGCGAAGGGCCCCTGACGGGGCCCTTTTGCGTTGGGGGGCGCTAGATGGAGGGCGGGCGACTCACGCAGGGTGGATCTGGATACTCATCCCGACATGATCGGAAAGCCGTTCGCCGTGCTTTCCAACATTAGGTAGGGCATCAATCGCGATCGCCCTGATGGCGTGGGAATGCGCCAGATGATCGATGACAGGCCCGGCAAAGCCTGCCATGCGACCTGCCGTTGCAATTCCCATGACCCCATCGAACACGCTCACGAGACGCTCGTAAACAAGCTGGGGAGCTCTCTGCCGTGGCAGCGTCTGGTTGAAGTCGCCGAGCACCAGAACCGGCTTGCCGGGATCAAGCGCCCGCACTACGACAGAAAGCCCTTCCAAGAACCGAAGATGGTCCTCCCAGCGGGCCTTGGGCTCTGTCGGATGCTTCATGTGGTTTCCGTAATAGGGGACGCAGACTCCGATGACCAGTAGGTAGCCGATTTCGGTGCTGGTGGTGCCCATGACAAATCGGCCGCGCGGCATGCAGGGATGGCCGACATTGTCTACGTCCCGCCAAGGCTCCGGACTCCATAGAGTGACGAGATGGCGGCCAGAGCGCACTCCACGCCCGAAATCAGGTTGTGAAGCAATGACGTTGCCCTTTGGCAAAAGGCTCGTATACGCCTCGGTCAGGCAGATCAGATCGGCCTGCGACGTTGCGACAATCCCGGCCAATGTGTCGCCAGCATCGGTTCCTCCGCGGCGTCTCCCCACGTTCCAAAGGAGAACCCGCAACGGGTCGCCCTCGCTCACGCTTCCAGCCTCTCCACGAAGACGCAGTTGGTGAACTCCAGCACCAGTTCGCCGGCGGGGTCGGTGGCGGTTTCGCGGGTGAAGACGAGGCCCCATTCCGGCCGGCTGGCGCTCGGCTTCTTCGCTGTGACCTCGCTGATGAAGGCCAGCGTGTCGCCGGGGCGGACCGGGCGCAGCCATTTGAGATTCTTGAAGCCGGGCGAGGGGCCGAGGCGCGGAACTTTCCGGCCCTCCCGGCGCAGCGCCTCGTGCTGGCGGGCGCAGGCCTGCGCCCGCAGCCGGGCCGAAATCACCACCGCCTGCCAGCCTGAGGCCACCAGCCCGCCGAAATGGGTGCGCGCGCCCGCCGCCGCGTCGAGATGAAAGGGCTGCGGGTCGAAGGCGCGGGCGAAGGCGATGATCTCGCTTTCGGTGAAGCTGTGCGAGCCGAGCCGCGTGCGCGTGCCGATCTCGATATCCTCGAAGAACAGCATGATTCCCTCACGCCGGCCGGAAGCCGGGATTGCGCCGGCCGAACAGGATGGTGCCGACAAGGTCGGCCATGACCTCGCCGGCGGCGTCGGTGAGCTCGAAGCGGAACGTGACCAGCCCCATTTCCGGCCGGCTCTTGGAGGAGCGGGTCTCCAGCACCTGTCGGCGCAGGCTCAGCACCGTGCCGGGATGGACCGGCTTGAGGAACCGCACCTCCTCCAGGCCGGGCGAGCCGAGGCAGTCGCTACGGACGAGGAAGCCATCGGCGGCGAGGCGCATGAAGATGCAGCACAAATGCCAGCCGGAGGCGGAAAGCCCGCCCAGCCGCGTCGCCTCGGCGGCGGCATCGTCGAGATGGATCGGCAGGGGATCATAGTCGCGGGCGAAGGCGACGATTTCCTCGCGCCCGACCACATAGCGCCCGCAGGTCGCCACATGGCCCTCCTGAAAATCTTCCCAGAACAGCATCGCTCCCCCGTCAGGCGCGCGCTCTCGCGGCGCGCCTCTTCCGGGTCCGATCACAGGCGACGAGGCCCGCGAGGTCAAGAGCGGCGTTTGACGGGCGAAAGCGGCGGGGGCGTCGCACGGCGAGGGGGCAGCTGCCGCTCACAGCTCCATCAGCACGATTTCGATCGGATCGCCGCCAATGCCGTGAGAGAAATTGCCGGTGCCGACCCTGCGGAAGCCGTGGCGGCGATAGAAGCCCTCGGCGTTGACCGTGGCCTCGACCTTGATCGGGCCGGGGTGCCCCAAGCGGGCCTTGCCGATGCCGATCTCCAGCAGCCGCGCGCCCAGGCCCGCGCCGGCGGCGTCCGGCACCAGGAACAGCCGCGTCACCTCGCCGGGCTCGGCATCGACGAAGCCGACCACGGCGCCCTCCCGTTCGGCGACGGTCACACCGCCCTTGGCGATCAGCCCCTCATAGGTGGCGGGGGTGCGGGCCCCCATCCAGCCCTCGATCTGCGCCGGGGAATAGGCGCCTTTGGCGAGGCCGGCGACGGAAAGCCGCGTGACCTCGAACAGGCGGGCGCCCTCGCCAGCGCGGGCGGGCCGCAGCAGGAAACCAACGGCGCCGCTCATGTCGGGCCCCGTCCGGTTTGGTTCAGGTGTTGAAGCGGAAATGCAGCACGTCGCCATCGGCGACGACATATTCCTTGCCTTCCAGCCGCAGCCGGCCGGCATCGCGGGCGCCGGCCTCGCCATTGCCCTTGACGTAGTCGTCGAAGGCGATGGTCTCGGAGCGGATGAAGCCCTTCTCGAAGTCCGAGTGGATCACGCCGGCCGCGCCGGGGGCCTTGGTGCCCGCCGTGATGGTCCAGGCGCGGGCTTCCTTCGGGCCGACGGTGAAATAGGTGACGAGCTTCAACAGCTCGTAGCCGGTGCGGATGATGCGGTTGAGGCCGGGCTCCTCAAGGTCGATCGCCTCGAGATAGTCCTTCTGCTCGTCGGCCGGCAGCACGGCGATCTCGCTCTCGATCTTGGCGGAGACGACCACCGCCTTGGCGCCTTCCTTCTTCGCCAGCGCGAACACTTCGGCGGAGAGGGCGTTGCCGGCCTTGGCCGAGGCTTCCTCGACATTGCAGACATAGAGCACCGGCTTGGAGGAGAGCAGGCCGAGCATGCGGAAGGCCTTTTCCTCCTCCGGCTTCACCTCGACGAGCCGCGCCGGCTTGCCTTCGCGCAGCAGCACGAGGGCGCGGGTCATCAGGTCGAGCAGTTCCTTGGCGTCCTTGTCGCCGCCCTTGGCCTTCTTCTCCAGCGCGCCGGCGCGCTTCTCCAGGCTTTCGAGATCGGCCAGCATCAGCTCGGTCTCGATGGTCTCGATGTCGGAGATCGGCGCCAGCTTGCCCTCGACATGGGTGACGTCGGAATCCTCGAAGCAGCGCACCACATGGGCGATGGCGTCGCATTCGCGGATATTGGCGAGGAACTGGTTGCCGAGGCCTTCGCCCTTGGAGGCGCCGCGCACCAGGCCGGCAATGTCGACGAAGGTGAGGCGGGTGGGGATGATCTGCTGCGAGCCGGCGATCTTCGCCAGCGTCTCCAGCCGCGGATCAGGCACCGCCACATCGCCGACATTCGGCTCGATGGTGCAGAACGGGTAGTTCGCCGCCTGCGCCGCCGCCGTCTGCGTCAGCGCGTTGAAGAGGGTCGACTTGCCGACGTTGGGCAGGCCGACAATGCCGCATTTGAAGCCCATGATGCGATGCTCGGTCGAGAGGAACGGTTGCCGCCGTGGTTAGGCAGAATGGCGGGCGAGTGCAAGTGATGGCGCGCTGTCCGCGGGTCAGCCCGGCTTCTTGCCGGGCTTATCAGGCGGCCCGAAGCCGCGCGCTTCGAGAAACAGGTGCATCCGGTTCTGGAACTCGTCCAGCCGGTGGGTGGCGAGCAGGCCGGCGAGATCGGCGCAGCCCTCGCACACCGCCTCCACCCAGTCGCGCTCGGCCTTGGCGAAGTCGCTCAGCACATAATGATGCACCAGCGCCTTGTCGCCGGGATGGCCGATGCCGAGGCGGATGCGGGCATAGTCATTGCCGCAATGGGCGGTGATGGAGCGCAGGCCGTTATGCCCGGCATTGCCGCCGCCGACCTTGTAGCGGATCTTGGCCGGGGGCAGGTCGAGCTCGTCATGGAAGGCGAACACGTCGCGCAGCTCGATCTTGTAGAAGCGCTGGGCTTCCGCCACTGCGCGGCCGCTCTCGTTCATGAAGGTCTCGGGCAGCAGCGCGAGCACCTTCTGGCCCTCGATCTCGCCCTCGCAGGCCGCGCCCTGGAAGCGCCGGCGCCACGGCGTGAAACGGTGCCGGCGGGCGATGGCATCCACCGCCATGAAGCCGATATTGTGCCGGTTGCCGGCATATTTCGAGCCGGGATTGCCGAGCCCGGTGAACAGCAGCACCGCGTGCCTCCATTGCGCCGAAAGCGCGCCGACGCCGGCGCTGAAACGGCGAGAGCCGGAAGCGGGCTTCCGGCTCTCGATTGATGGATCGTCCGGGCGCGACGCCCGATCGCGATCAGGCCCGTCGCTATCAGCCCTTGGCGGCGTCGGCAGCGGCGGCCGCAGCCTCGTCTTCCTCGGCTTCCTTGAGGCCCGACGGGGCCGCAATGGTGGCGAGCGTGTCGTCGCCATGGCCGGCCCAGGTCACGCCTGCCGGCAGCTTGATCGCCGAGAGGTGGATGGAATCGCCGAAGGCGTAGTCGGCGATATCGACCTCGATGGCGGTCGGGATGGCGTCGGCCGGAACGTTCAGCGCCACGGTGTGGCTGACGATGTTGAGCGTGCCGCCTTCCTTGATCGCCGGCGCGGTGTCGGCGTTGAGGAAGTGCACCGGCACGTCGACGGCGAGGGTGGCGCCAATGGCCACGCGCAGGAAGTCGATGTGCAGCGGGAAGTCCTTGACCACGTCGAGCTGGTAGTCGCGCGGGATCACCCGGTGCTTCTGGCCGTCAACCTCGACGTTGAACAGCGTGGTCAGGAAGTGACCGGCATAGATGATCTTGTTGATCTCGACATGGTCGAGGGTGATGCCGACGGGGGCCTTGCCGTCGCCGTAAATGACGGCGGGTACGCGACCGGCGCGGCGTTCAGCACGAGCGGCCCCCTTGCCGACCTTCGTGCGGGCCTGCGCCTTCAGTTCCTTGATGGCGGTCATGGTTGTCCTCAATGGTTGCAAACGGACAAGGCCGCTCGCGCGGCCCGTTCCTTCAGGCGTGGTAGGTTGAGTCCACGGCGCGCCTCCAGGGGTGCGGAAAGGCCGGGACCGGGCGCGCTCATAGCAGCAAAAGCCTTGGCCGGCAATGTTCGCCGTGGGAATCGGGCCTCAGAACTTGCCGAGCACGCCCGCCTTGACGATGCCGCTGGCCTCCGAGCCGGGGCTGTGCGAGCGCTGCACCGAGATGAATCGCTCGGCGCTGCCGACCGGGGCGCGCAGCTCGACCCCGGTGGTCACGCTCTGGCTCTTGTCGACCTCGACGCTGGCGCCAAGCTTCTCTGGCCCGAGGCCGAGCGGGGCGAGCGGCACCGAATAGGTGCTGCCGACCGCCATGCTGTCATAGACCGTGGCCGAGCCGGGGCTGGCGGAGGCACCGACCGCGCCGGCGCTGTAGACGGTGAGGTGGTCCTGCTCCAGCCCGACGCGCCCCTTGATCTCGCCCGAGCCGCTGGTGGCGGTGGTGGAGAGCGCGCCGGAGGCCGGGGCGGTGGCGCTGGCGCTGGAGGAGATCGACACCATCGCCGCGCCCTGGCGCAGCTCCATCCGGGTCGGCAGGGTGGCGCGTGCCCGCTCGACCGGCGCCGTGCGCGGCTGCAGCTGCTGATAGGGCTTGGGCGGCTCCGGCTCGGGCTCTTCCGGCGCGCCGCCGAGACCGAGCTCGATCGTTTCCCACAGCGAGGGCATGGTCGCCGTCGCCTTCTCAGGATCGAACGGCTCCAGCGGCTCCAGCGGCGCGTCAGTCGCCACCGATGCCTCGGTGGTGGCGGGCGCCGGACCCTCGGCCTCGCCCGCCTCCGCCGCCCGCTGGGCGGCCTCGTAGGGCGAATCCTCGTCGAGAGGGGTGATGAGGATGACGCCGTGCCACGGGTCCGGCAGCCCCGGCTTCGTCACCGTGCCGATGGACTGCGCCGCCGCCGGCGGGACCGGCGCGGCGGCGGCGATCAGCACGGCAAGGCCGGCGAGCGGCGCGGCGAAGCGACTGCGCAAGGGGCGCGGCAAAGGAGAGCGCAGCATGACGACGTCCGGATCGTTGAGCGAGCGGACAGGCTGGAGCCAAACTGTGGAACGATGATGGCGCAGCGCACAATTTCGCCGTCGCGCCTTTATTTGCAATGCTTTCGGTAGCGAATTGCCGCCGCGTGCCGGGGCTCAGTCGAACAGGCTGGAGACGCTTTCCTCATGCGCCGTACGGCCGATGGCCTCGGCGAGCAGGCTGGCGATGGAGACCACGCGGATGTTGCGCGCCACCCGTACCGCCTCGGTCGGCTGGATCGAATCGGTGATCACCAGTTCCTTGAGATTCGAGGCGGTGACGCGCGAAACCGCGCCGCCTGAGAGCACGCCATGGGTGATATAGGCGTGAACCTCCGTCGCCCCGCGCGCCAGCAGCGCGTCGGCGGCGTTCACCAGCGTACCGCCGGAATCGATGATGTCGTCGACCAGGATGCAGCGCTTGCCCTCGACATCGCCGATGACGTTCATCACCTCGCTCTCGCCGGGGCGCTCGCGGCGCTTGTCGACGATGGCGAGCTGGGCATCGATGCGCTTGGCCAGCGCGCGGGCGCGCACCACGCCGCCGACATCCGGCGAGACGACGGTGATGTCGGAAAGATCAAAACGCGACTTGATGTCCGCCACCATAACAGGGGCGGAGAACAGATTGTCGGTCGGGATGTCGAAGAAGCCCTGGATCTGGCCGGCATGCAGGTCGACGGTGAGCACGCGGTCGGCGCCGGCATGGGTGATGAGATTGGCCACCAGCTTGGCGGAGATCGGCGTGCGGCCGGAGGAGCGGCGGTCCTGCCGGGCATAGCCGAAATAGGGCAGCACGGCGGTGATGCGGCGGGCGGAGGAGCGGCGCAGCGCATCGGTGATGATGAGCAGCTCCATCAGATGGTCATTGGTCGGGAAGGAGGTGGACTGCAGGACGAAGACGTCCTTGCCGCGCACATTCTCCTGGATCTCGACGAAGATCTCCATGTCGGCGAAGCGGCGCACAACGGCCTTGGTCAGGGGCGTGCGCAGATACGCCCCGATCGCCTCTGCCAGCGGACGGTTTGCGTTGCCGGCGACGATTTTGATCGAACCGTTATTGTCGGACATTCCGGCGCGCTCCCAGCCGTCACTCTTCCGCCGGCCGTCTTATGGCCGTCGCGCAGCCCTGATAGGCGGGCCGGCCCGGCCTGTAAAGCTTCCAAAGGCCTGCATTGCCGGCTTGTCCCTATGCACAGCTGCATAGGTGCGATGCCGGTCAGGGATGGGCGGCGAAGGTGAGGGCGCGTGAGGGCTCGTCGGCCTGCGCAGCTACCGTAACGGCATCCGCCGGTATGTCGTCCGGCATCGCCTCGGCGACGGCGGGGCCATCGCCGGGCACCACGGGCGGCGCGTCCGCCGGGTCGAGCTCCGGGGTCGCCGCCGTCGCCGCGTCAGAAGACGGGGTGCCGCCGGACAGGCGGGTGGAAATCTCGTCGAGGCTCTGGGCGGCGATGCGCTGCACCGTGGCGTCGTCGAGCTTTTCCCAGACATCCTTGCCGGGGCCGAGCTTCTCGCGGCCGGCGACGCGCAGCACGCGCTCGCTCTCGGCGTCGAACACGTCCCACACCCAGTCGACCTCGCCCTTGCCGTTGGCGACGCTGGCGGCGAGATAGCCGCGCACGCGATAGGCGGCGGGCGATTCGCGCGAGACGATGGGAATCTGCTTGACCTTCGCCTGTTCGGAAAGATCCGCCACCAGCCGGTCGAACACCGGCTCGGGCGCGCCGTCGATGGATTCAAAGGCGATGGTCTTGCTGCCGGAAGAGATCGAACTCGCCGCCACCGGCTTGTTGCCGCCGCCATTGGTCTGGCAGGCGCCGAGGGCGAGGGCGGCAAGCAGAACCGCGGTCGTCGTGAGGCGTCGGCCCAGAGGGCGAAGGCGATCGATCATGAACCATCCCCAGAGAGCCGGTCGCGCCGCGTATCCCTGCCGAAGCAGGTTCGCGGCTGTCGCCAGCGGACGGGGAATGGTTAAGACTAATTAACGATCAGGTCCAGAGGGGCGGGCGTTAAGCCCTCGTTACCGTTAACGCCGACAAGGTAGGTTCGCCCCAGGCACATCGCCGTGCCGGTATCGCTGTCCATCAGGATCATGTGCGCGAACAGCACCATGCCGGCCTCCAGCACCCAGGGATTACCGGCATAGAACATGGGCGGGTCCATCCAGGAGGGGGTGAACTTGGCGCCGAGCGAATAGCCGCAGGCCGCCAACCGGTGCTTTTCCAGCCCGTGCCCGTCCATCACATGGGCGTGGGCGGCGAACACATCGCCGGCGGTCTTGCCCGGCACCATGGCATGGGCGCAGGCTTCCAGCGCCTGCTTCGCCGCCGCGAACAGTTCCAGATGCCGGTCGCGCGGCGGGCCGATCACCACCGTCTCCATCATCGCCGCATGGTAGTGGCGATAGGCGCCGGCCCATTCCAGGGTGAGCTGGTCCTCTTCCCCCAGCACGCGCCGCCCGCTCTTGTAGCGGCAGAGCAGCGCGTCCGCGCCGGAGCCGATGATGAACTCATTGGCGGGATAATCGCCGCCGCCCTTGAAGATGGCGCCCTGCATGGCCGCCAACACCTCGCCCTCGTCGATTCCGGGCGCGATGGTGGCGAGCGCCGCCTCGCGCGCCGCTAGAGCGAGCTTGCCGGCCTGCCGGACATAGAGGATTTCCGCCGCCGACTTCACCGCCCGCAGCGCGTCGACGAGGCGGGAGGCATCGATAAGCGTGGCAAAGCCGTCAAAGGCGGCGTCGAGCTTCTTTCCATTGGCGGCGGTGAGGCCGTAGCTCTCATATTCCACGCCGATGCGCGCGCCCGCGCCGCCCAGCTCCGCCACCATGTCGCGCAACTGCTGCTGCGGCGTGGCGTCGGCGCGGTCGGTCCAGACGCGGATGTCCTCGATCAGCGAGGTGTGCTGCCCCTGCCGCAGATCGGCCGAGCGGGTGAGCAGAGCGAGCCGCCCATCGGCACCAAGCCACAGCGCCTGGAAGAAGCAGAAGCCGAACGTGTCGTAGCCGGTGAGCCAGTACATGGACTCTTGCTGGAACATCAGCAGCCCGTCGAGCCGCTGCTCCGCCATCACAGTGAGCAGGCGCTGGCGGCGGCGGTCAAATTCGGGGCCGGTGAAGTGCAGGGTCATGGCAAGCTCACACCAGGGTGATGGCGGCGATCAGCCGGCCGTAATCGGGCTCATTGCGATGGGTGGCGCGGCGATAGGAGAAGAAGCGTGCCTCGTCGGCATAGGTGTCGAGGCCGAGATCGTCGATCGTGCCGACGCCAAGCGCTTTGAGCCGGGCGGCGATGTAGCCGGGCAGATCGAACAGCGCATGGTCAGGCCGCGCGGCGGGAATGAGAAAGCGCTCATTGCCGGCGGCAAGGCCGGTGAGGGTGGCGATGAAATCCGGCCCGACCTCATAGCTCGGCTGCCGGATCAGCGGGCCGATGGCGGCGACGATGTTGTCGCGGCGGGCGCCGAGCTGTTCCATCCGGGCGAGGGTGGCGTCGAGCACGCCGCCGACGGCGCCCTTCCAGCCGGCATGGGCGGCACCGACGACGCGGGCTTCAGGGTCGGCGAACAGCACCGGGCCGCAATCGGCAATGGTGACGGCGGCGGCGATGCCTGTCGTGGCGGTGGCCACCGCATCCGCCTTCGGCCGCTCGTCCCATGGCCGGTCGACGATGACGCAATCGGGGGAATGCACCTGCCAGGCGGTGAGCAGATGGCCGGACGGCACGGCGAGCGCCGCCTCCATGCGGGCGCGGTTTTCCGCGACATGGGCGGGGTCGTCGCGCGAGCCGGTACCGCCATTCAGCCCGGCATAGAGGCCCTGCGACACCCCGCCCTCGCGGGTGAAGAAAGCGTGGCGGATGCCGGGCAGGGCGCGCAAGGCGGCGGATTCGACCTTCATGCTTGGGTGTCCTCGAATGCCTCGCCGGGGGCGAACCCGGCTACCATGTCCAGCGCGGGATGCCCCAAGGCGAGCGCCTTGAAGAGCGTGCCCATCTGCCCTTCATCCGACCCGGCGAGGCGCAGGCGCGCGGCTTCCACCATCTCCCGGTCGGCCTCGCTGGCGGCGCGCTTCAGCCGGAAGGCGCGATCATCGAGGCCGAGGCGCTGCAGCAGCTCGCCCTGGCCGATGGGTCCGAAGGCGCGGGCGCCGGCCGTCGATGCGGCGCGGGCGAGGGCGTTGAAGTCGACATGGGCGGTGAGATCGGCGTGCCCGGGATGGGCCAGCACATCGTCAAAGGCGTGCCGGTAGAGTGCCTGCAGCGTGTCGCCGAAACCGCCGGCATGGCCGTAATCGACCAGCAGCGCCGCGCCGCCGGTGGTGGCGAGCCGGGCGCCGAGCGTGGCCGCGACGGACAGGCCGAGCGGGCAGATTTCCAGCACCGCGCCGAGCGGGGCGGCGGCGAGGCGCGCCTCGCCACGGGGATCGAGCCGGGCGCCGGGGCGCAGGCCGAAAGCGAGCTTCCCCTCCGGGTCGAGGCCGACCATGCGCTCGGCGAGGCCGTCCGGCGTGCGGACGAACTGGCGGATCGGCAGCGCGTCGATGAACTCATTGGCAAGCAGGACCAGAGGGCCGGGCGGGAGCTCCTCAAGGCTTCCGACCCATTCGACGGGATGGCTGCCAATGGTCTGCGCCTGGATCTGCCGCAGGCGCGGCGAGGCTTCCACCAGCACCACGCGGGCCGCTTCGAGGAAGCCGGGCACGCGGGCGGTGGCGCGCAGCATGTCGGCCATCATCGTGCCGCGCCCGGGGCCGAGCTCGGCAAGGACGAAGGGCGCGGGCGAGCCGAGCCGCAGCCAGGTCTCGGCCGCCCACAGGCCAAGCAATTCGCCGAACATCTGGCTGATTTCAGGCGCGGTGATGAAATCGCCTGAGGCGCCGAAGGGCTCGCGCGTGGTGTAGTAGCCGAGCGTGGGATGGAACAGGCACTGTTCCATATAGTCGGCGACGGTGATCGGCCCGGTGAGGGCGATCTGCCGGGTGAGATGTTCCGCCAGCGGAGTCATGGGATGCTCGCGCTCAGCGCCGGGCGGCGGCGGGCGCGCCAGACCAGCCAGCTTCCCAGCGCCAGCATCGGCAGCGAGAGCAGCATGCCCATGGTCAGCCAGCCGCCGAGGAGATAGCCGATCTGCGGGTCCGGCTCGCGGAAGAACTCGACGAAGATGCGGGCGCAGCCATAGAGGAACACGAACATCCCCGCGACCGTGCCCGGCCGCGCCAGCGCGCCGGCCCGGATGGCGAGCTGCAGGATGATGAAGATCGCCAGCCCTTCCAGCCCCGCCTCATAGAGCTGGCTGGGGTGGCGCGGCTCCGGCCCGCCATGGGGGAAGACGAAGGCCCAGGCGACATCCGTCGGGCGGCCCCACAATTCGCCGTTCACGAAATTGGCCAGCCGGCCGAGGAACAGGCCGACCGGCACCACGCTGGCGGCGATGTCGAGCATCGAGACGAAGGGCAGGCTTCGCCGCCGGCAGAACAGGTACATGGCGAGGATGGAGCCGAGGAAGCCGCCATGAAAGGCCATGCCGCCATGCCAGAGGGTGAAGGCCTCCCACGGGTTCGCGGCATAGAAGGGCAGGTTGTAGAACAGCACATAGCCGATGCGCCCGCCGAGGATGACGCCGACCGCGATCCACACCACCGCGTCGTCGAACTCCTCCGGCTTGATCGGGGCGTGGCCGCCCCACAGCGCCGGGCTCGAACAGAGCCGCTTGGCCATCCACCAGCCGAACAGCAGCCCGCCGATATAGGCGAGCGCGTACCAGCGTATGGCGAAGGGGCCGAGCTCGATCAGCACCGGGTCGATATTCGGGAAGGGCAGGGCGAAGAGCGGCGGGGCGAGCATGAGCATCCAATATCTCGGCGGAAGGCGGGCGGACGCGGGTGCGGTGCAGGCGACGAGCGACCGATCCGCTTTGCCCCCGTTGCGTGACGGGATCAAGGCGCCTTATGCCGGCGGCGGGGACGTCCGGGCCGGTTGCCCTTGCGATCACCGCCCCCGCGCCCCATTGTTTCTGCAAAGGCACGGCATAGTACCGGCCTCACCCGGGAGATGACCATGACCCAGACCACCGGCCGAATCTTCGACGATTTTGCCAAGCTGATGAACGACGCGGCCGGCGTCGCCACCGGCGTGCGCCGCGAGGCGGAAGGCGTGATGCGCGCCCAGGCCGAGCGCATCCTGCGCGAGCTCGACGTCGTGACTCGCGAGGAATTCGAGACGGTGAAGGAACTCGCCGCCGCCGCCCGCGAGGAAAACGAGCGCCTTAGCGCCCGTCTCGCCGCGCTTGAGGCGCGGGAAGCCAAGCTTGAGGCGACGATCGATCCGCCCGATTCGCTCGGCTGAGTCTTTTTCGCACAAGCTTTCGCGCGCAACGCTTGTGGACGTTTCGCCTTGGTGCTTGCCGCGCCGGGGCGAATCCCCCGACAAGTCAATTGTGCCAATTTTCGCCATGGTCCGTTTTTCTACGGACCATGGTACAACGGTCGTAGCGAGGTACGGATTCAGCGCGATATAGTTGGGACGATGGCGATTCGTTTGATTCTGGAACGGCTTGTCGGGAACCGTCGCGTTGCGTGCGTTCGACCCCCTCCGCGTCCACCCTCGCGAGGTCGAGCATGACCTATACTAGTGACTTCGAGACCGACACCAGCCTGAACCCACTCGACCTGGTCGAGCGCATGGCCGCGCTCAACGAATGGGCGTTCGAGCGCTCGGCCGAGGACGAGATCACCATCTCTCTGGAAGGGCGCTGGACGGACTGCCATGTCTCGTTCCAGTGGATGGACGAGGTCGAGGCGCTGCATATCGCCTGCGCCTTCGACCTGAAGGTGCCGGAAAAGCGCAAGACCGAAGTGCTGCGCCTGCTCTCGCTCATCAATGAACAGATGTGGGTGGGCCATTTCGACCTGTGGTCGAAGGAGGGCGTCATCATGTTCCGCCACGCTCTCCTGCTGGCCGGGGCGGAAGCCACCGACCGCCAGTGCGAGGTGCTGATGGAATGCGCCATCGAGGCGGTGGAGCGCTATTTCCCCGCCTTCCAGTTCGTCGTCTGGGCCGGCAAGACCGCCCGCGAGGCGATGGACGCCACCCTGTTCGAGACCGTCGGCGAGGCCTGAGGGCGTCGCCGGCGCATGCTCCTCGCCGTGCCCATGCTCCTCGCCGTGCCATTGCCAAAGACGCGCGCGAGCGGCACTAAGGCCCTGTGACGGCGCGCGGTGTCGCGCGGGCAGGGGAGTTCGATCATGGCCACACTTTCCGACATTCCCGGCCGGGTGCTGCTTGTCGGCGCCGGCAAGATGGGCGGCGCCATGCTGGAAGGCTGGCTCGATCTCGGGCTCGATCCGGCGCTGGCGGCGGTGATCGATCCCGGCCCGCCGCCGGAAATCGCCGCCCTTATCGAGGCGCGCGGCGTGGCGCTCAACCCGCTGAATGGCGGCCCGCCCGCCGTGATGCTGCTGGCGGTGAAGCCGCAGGTTGCCCCCGACGTTCTCGCCCGAGTGGCGCCGCTGGCCGATGCCGGCACGCTGATCGTCTCGGTCATGGCGGGGCGCACGCTCGGCTTCCTCGAATCATTCTTTCCGGCGGGCACCGCCGTGGTGCGCTCCATCCCCAACACGCCGGCGGCGATCGGCCGCGGCGTGACGGTGGCGGTGCCGAACGGGGCCGTCACGCCGGACCAGATGAACATTGCCGACGCGCTGCTGCGCGCCACCGGCGGGGTGGAATGGGTGGCGGACGAGGCGCTGATCGACGTCGCCACCGCCGTTTCCGGCTCCGGCCCGGCCTATGTGTTCCTGCTGGCCGAGGCGCTGGCGGCGGCGGGCGTCGAGGCCGGGCTGCCGACCGACATGGCCGACCGGCTGGCGCAGGCGACCGTGGCGGGGGCGGGCGAACTGATGGTGCGCACCGGCATCGACCCGGCGCAGTTGCGGCGCAACGTCACCTCGCCGAACGGCACCACGGCGGCGGCGCTTGCCGTGCTGATGGACGAGGAAAAGGGCTTCGGCCCGCTGCTGGCCGAGGCCGTGGCGGCGGCGGCCCGGCGCTCGCGCGAACTCGCCGGCTGACGCTCCCGCATTCGTGCGGCAACTGCGCGCGTGAGGGCGCGCCGGGGTCTTCTCCTTGGCCGGGGCACGCCTTACATAGAGGTGAGGCACCGTTCAGGACAGGAGGTCTTCATGGCACGCTCCCCGGGAACGAAAGCGACCGCCGACAAACCGAGCGAGACGCGCGCGCTCGCCCTCGACAGTTTCATGCGGCTGCTGGCGCGCACGCCGTTCGAGCGCATCAGCCTCGGCGCGGTCGCGGACGAGGCGAAGATTCCCCTCGCCGAACTGCGCGCCTGCTTCGGCTCCACCTTCGACATGCTGGCCGGCTTCCTGCGCGAGGTCGACGCCAAGGTGCTCGCCCCCGCCAGTGACGACATGGCGGACGAGCCGGCCCGTGACCGGGTGTTCGACGTGCTGATGCGCCGGCTCGACGTGCTGGCGCCGCACAAGGCGGCGCTGCGCTCGCTGATGGATTCGGCCCGCCGCAACCCGTTCTTCGCGCTGGCGCTGAACAAGCTCTCCGTCCGCTCGCAGCAATGGATGCTGGCGGCGGCCCGGATCGACACCGCCGGCCTCAAGGGCGCGGTGCGGGCGCAGGGGCTGGCGCTGGTGTTCGCCCGGGTGCTGCAGACCTTCCTCACCGATGACGACCCGGCGCTGGCCCGCACCATGGCGGCGCTGGACCGCGAACTGGCGCGCGGCGCGCGGGCGCTCGGCCTGATCGAGGGCGCGGTGTGCCTGGCCACCGGCGGACGACGCGGGCGTGGGAGCAAGCCGCCCGTTACCGAACCGGAATCGGGACCGGCGCCGGAGGCACCGGCGGCCGCTTGACACAAGCGGGGCCCCTCCTTCAGTAGCCCGGTCCGAGGACGGGCTACGCGCGCCCTCCGTCATGCCCAGCCATGAGGCGATTACCCATGAGGAGTTTGCCGTGAGTCTCGCGCCCCCCGAAGAGATCACCTTCGCCGATTTCCTGAAAGTGGATATCCGCGTCGGCACCATCATCCAGGCCGAGCCCTTCCCCGAAGCGCGCAAGCCGGCGCTCAAGCTGGTGATCGATTTCGGCCCGCATATCGGCTGCAAGAAATCCTCGGCGCAGATCACCGTGCATTACGCCGCCGAGGACCTGATCGGCCGGCAGGTGGCGGCGGTGGTGAACTTTCCGCCGCGCCAGATCGGCCCGATCATGTCCGAGGTGCTGACGCTCGGCTTCCCCGACGAGGATGGCGCCGTGGTGCTGTTCAAGCCCGACCAGGAAGTGCCGAACGGCGCGCGGCTGTTCTGAGCAATAACCGTCATCCCGGCCGAGCGAAGCGAGAGCCGGGATCGCGTCCCCATTTCCGCCTCCGATCCCGGCTCGCCCTTCGGGCGGCCGGGATGACGGGTGAATTGGGGCGGGATGCGTGGCCCTATACCGGAATCCGGATCGCCGCGCGCAGGCCGCCCAGCGCGCTCTCGCCGAGGATCACGTCGCCGCCATGGGCGCGGGCGGCGTCGCGGGCGATGGTGAGGCCGAGGCCGGAGCCGCCGGCATCCTGGTTGCGCGCCTCGTCCAGCCGGAAGAACGGGCGGAACACATCCTCGCGCAGCTCGGGCGCGATGCCGGGACCGTCATCGTCGACGGCGATGGTGAGCCAGCGCTCGTCGCGCGTGCCCGATATCTCGATGCGCGAGGCGTGCCGGCCGGCATTGCCGACCAGATTGGCGAGGCAGCGGCGGAAGGCGTCGACCCGCACCATCACCATCGGGTCGCCGCTGTAGCTGGCGCTGACCTTGGCGCCCTGGCGCTCGGCATTGACCCGCGCCTCCTCGATCAGCCGCGCCATGTCGGCCATCGCCGGCGCCTCGGCGACATCCTCGCGGGCGAAGGCGAGATAGGCTTCCAGCATGCTCTGGAGATCGTCGACATCCTTGCGCAGCGCCTCGGTGTCGGCGCTGTCGCCCAGCAGCGCCAGTTCCAGCTTGAAGCGGGTGAGGATGGTCCGCATGTCGTGGCTGACGCCAGCGAGCATGGTGGTGCGCTGCTCGATCTGCCGCTCGATGCGCCGCTTCATCTCCAGGAAGGCCAGCGCCGCGCCGCGCACCTCGCGCGCGCCGCGCGGGCGGAAGCCGGCGACGTCGCGGCCCTTGCCGAAGGCGATGGCGGCATCGGCCAGCGCCTCGATCGGCTTGATCTGGTTGCGCAGGAACAGGATGGCGACCGCCATCAGCACCAGCGCGGTGCCCACCATCCACAGAAGGAAGATGTGCGAGTTGGAGAGATAGGCCTGGCTGCGGCGGGCGAACACCCGCAGCACCATGTTGTCCATCTGCACCCGCACCTCGATCAGATTCGAATTGCCCACCGTGTCGGTCCAGAACGGCCGGTGCAGCCGCTTGGCCAATTCGCCGGTGAAGGCGGAATCGAGGGTGGAGAAGAAGGGCTTGGGGCCGGGCGGGGGCAGGCGCTCGCCGGGCAGGAAATCCACCGTCAGGCCCATGGTGATCTGGGCGATGCGCTTGATCCGCTCCTGGTCTTCCACGGTGGGGAAGGCGACGGCGAGCTGGGTGACGGCGGTGATGTCCTGCGACACCGCCGCCGAGAGCCGGCGCGTCACCGTGTTGTAGTGCCGCTCCATGAAGACGAAGGCGAGCACCGATTGCAGGATCACCACCGGGGTGACGATGATGATCAGCGAACGGGCGAACAGCCCCTTCGGCATGATGCGGTTGAACCACGCGCCGAAGCGGGCATTGTTCTCGCGCATGCGGCGCTGGGTCAGGCGAAGGCGGGCGCGGGCGGCGCCGACGACGCTGGTGTCCAGCGCGCTCAAGGAGCGACGACCAGCCGGTAGCCGACGCCGCGCACTGTCTGCACATAGGCGGGATTGGCCGGGTCGCGCTCGATCTTGCGGCGCAGCCGGTTCACCTGCACATCCACCGCCCGGTCGCCGGCGGCGACGCCGGGGGCGACGAGGTCCTGGCGCGGCACGGTCTGGCCCGGCGCCTCGCCGAGCACCCGCAGCATGTCGCGCTCGCGGTCGGTCAGGCGCACCAGCTCGCCCTCGCGGGTGAGTTCGCCGCGCGCCAGATGGAAGCTGAACGGGCCGAAGCGCACCGTCTCGATCGCCTGCGCCGGCGGGGTGGCCGAGCGCTTGATGATGTTGCCGATCCGCAGCAGCAATTCGCGTGGCTCGAACGGCTTGGCGAGGTAGTCGTCGGCGCCGATCTCCAGCCCCTCGATGCGGTCGCCCGGCTCGGAACGGGCGGTGAGCATGAGGATCGGCACGGAAGAGGTTTCCCGCACCCCGCGGGCGAGGTCGAAGCCGGTCTCGCCCGGCATCATCACGTCGAGAATCAGCAGGTCGAAGGTCAGGCCGGCCAGGCGCGCGCGGGCATCGGCGCCCGATTCCGCCGTGGTGACGCGGTAGCCATGCTCGCTGAGAAAGCGCGAGAGCAGATCGCGGATGCGCCGGTCATCGTCGACGATGAGCAGGTGGAAGGCGTCGTCGGCAGGCATGGTGCGGGCTTCCCTTGCCGCCGCGACCGGGCTGTGGCGGGCGTCGAGCATGGAGGTCCTCCGTCAGCCGGCCGGCCGGCTGCGGGCGGCGCTGCGCGCCTCCACGGCCTGGTCGGCGCGGGCGATCAGCTTCTCGGTCGCGCTGCGATCTTCCGGGTCGATCATGGCGACAAGAAAGCGGCGCACGAGATCGCGCGACTCGCCGCCGCTCTCCTCCAGCGCGCGGCGCAGGCGGCGCGACTGGATGGCGACGAATTCCTGGGTCAGCGCCTCGCCCTTCGGGGTGAGGTAGAGCAGGCGCTGGCGACGGTCGGAGGCGCCGGCGCGGCTGTCGATGAAGCCCTGGTCCACCAGTTCCCGCAGCACCCGGCCCAGGCTCTGCTTGGTGATGCGCAGAATGTCCAAAAGGTCGGTGACGCGCATGCCGGGATGGCGATTGACGAAATGCAGCACCCGGTGATGGGCCCGGCCGAAGCCGAAGCCGTGCAGGATCTCGTCGGGATCGCTGACGAAATTGCGATAGGCGAAGAACAGAAGCTCGATCAGATCGAGCATCGGTTCGCCTTCCGGGGCGGGGGACAGGCGCGGGGAGGCCCCCGGCTCGCTCTTGCCGGTGCGCGCTGTCAGCGAGACATTTATGTCAGCCATGTTGACTTTTTTCGTTATGATCGTTACCCAGATGTCCCGTTCAACGAAAGGATCGTTCGGCACGCCGCCCGATCCGGCTCGGAACAGGATAGAGTCGCGCTCGCTCTTACTGAGCCGCGACGATAACGGGACTTCGGCCGCGAGGCAAAGCGTTGCGCTCTCGCCTGACAGGCCGAAGCCACCATGCCGAAGGAACAGAAGGGCTCCGGCGCCTCCCATGGCGCGCTGGCGCCCCGGTTGGGAGACTTACCATGGCGAGCGAACCTTTCGACAAACGCAGCGGCTGGATCTGGTATGACGGCGCCTTCGTGCCCTGGCAGGACGCGCAGGTCCATGTACTGACCCACGGGCTGCACTATGGCAGCTGCGTCTTCGAGGGCGAGCGCGCCTATGGCGGCGAGATCTTCAAGCTGGACGAGCACACGGCGCGGCTGAAGCACAGCGCCGAACTGCTCGACTTCGAGATCCCCTATGGCACGGACGAGATCAACGCCGCCTGCCGCGAGCTGCTGGTGCGGCAGAAGCTGAACGACGCCTATCTGCGCCCCGTCGCCTGGCGCGGCTCGGACATGATGGGCGTCTCGGCCCAGCACAACCAGATCCACCTCGCCATCGCGGCGTGGGAATGGCCGAGCTATTTCGATCCGGCCCAGCGGCTCAAGGGCATCCGCATCGGCATGGCGAAGTACCGCCGTCCCGACCCGATGACCGCGCCCTCGACCTCGAAGGCGGCCGGGCTCTACATGATCTGCACCATCTCCAAGCACGCCGCCGAGCGCGAGGGCTTCGCCGATGCGCTGATGCTGGACTGGCGCGGCCGTGTCGCCGAATGCACCGGCGCAAACGTGTTTTTCGCCAAGGACGGCGTGATCCACACGCCTGACGCCGACGCCTTCCTCAATGGCATCACCCGCCAGACGGTGATCGCGCTCGCCAAGCGGCGCGGCATCGAGGTGATGGAGCGGGCGATCATGCCGGAGGAACTGCCGAGCTTCGACGAGTGCTTCATCACCGGCACCGCCGCCGAGGTGACGCCGGTCGCCGAGATCGCCGGCCAGCACTTCCAGCCCGGCCCGGTCACCAAGACGCTGCTGGAGGACTACATGTCCGAAGTGCAGCCGAAGAAGGCCGAAGCGGCCTGAGCTAACGTCGCTGCTCGGCTTTTCAGATGAACGTGATGCCCGGCCTCGTGCCGGGCATTGACGTTTTTGGCCGTGCGCAGGGCGCGAGGCGTCTGCCCGCCCCACCGCGTGTCCCGGACAAGCCGCGCCCGCGGCGCCGATCCGGGACCCAGGGCGGCTGTCCGCGACCCAGGGGCGACGCGCGCGGCGCCGTGACGCCTGCGGCACATGTCGGTTTCGACGCCTGCGGCGGAGTTGGGCGCTGGGTCCCGGCGCGGCGCTCCGCCTTCGGCTCCGCTGGGCCGGGACACGAACCTGTTCCATCATCCCGGCCGCAGCCCGCAGGGCGGAGAGCCGGGATCGCTTCCCGCTACCCTTCGGCCGACGATCCCGGATCGGCCTGCGGCCATCCGGGATGACGCTTTGGCGCGGGCTGCGGCCGTCTGGGATGATGGCGGCTGGCGGGCGGCCTCGGTGTCAGTTCCACCGTTCCGCCGCGTCGTCGTCCTCGTCCTTGGCGGCGACCCAGCCATTGCCGTCGTCGCGCTCTTCCATCTTCCAGAACGGCGCGCGGGTCTTCAGCCAGTCCATCAGGAATTCGGCGGCCTCGAAGGCGGCGGCGCGGTGGGCGGAGGCGGTGACGACGAGCACGATGTTGTCGCCCGGCACCATGCGGCCATAGCGGTGGATGACCGTGGCGCCGATGAGCGGCCAGCGGGCGCGGGCCTGCTCGATCAGCCGGCCGATCTCCTCTTCCGCCATGCCGGGATAATGCTCCAGCGTCAGGGCGATCAGCGGCGCGCCGCCGGGGGCGTCCTGGGCGCGGCACAGGCCGGCGAAGGTGACGACGGCGCCGATATCGGTACGCCCGCGCGCCAGGGCGGCGGCCTCGGTGGCGGCGTCGAAATCCTGCGCCTGTATGCGGACGGTGAACATCTCCGCCCTCCCGGTTCAGCCGCCCGTCATGGGCGGGAAGAAGGCAATCTCGCGTGCGGCGCCGAGCGGCGTGTCCGGCTTGGCGTGCCGGCGGTCGAGCGCGGCCCGCACGATACGCGGATTCTCGAAGGCATGGGCATAACCCTCGCCACGCGCGCCGAGAAAGGCGGCAAGCTCGGCGACGGTGGCGACGCCCTGCGGCAGGTCGATCTCCTCCGCCTCAAGGCCGATGCGCTCGCGCACCCAGGCGAAATACAGCACCTTCACGCGTCATCCCCGATCAAATGGCGGGCGCCGGCGCGGAAATAGTCCCAGCCGGTATAGAGCGTCAGCAGCGCCGCGATCCACAACAGGCCGATGCCGAACAGCGTGATGCCGGGCACCAGAAGATCGGCCGCCGGCCCGGCCAGCAGCACGCCCACGGCAACCAGCTGGGCAGTGGTCTTCCACTTGGCGAGACGGGTGACGGGAACGCTGACCCGCAATTCGGCGAGAAATTCACGCAGGCCGGAGACGAGAATCTCCCGGCACAGGATCACCACCGCCGCCCAGAGCGACCAGCCGCGAATGGTGCCGTCGGAAGCCAGCATCAGCAGCGAGGCGGAAACCAGCAGCTTGTCGGCGATCGGGTCCAGCATGCGGCCGATGGCCGATTGCTGCTGCCAGGCGCGGGCGAGGTAGCCGTCGAAGAAATCGGTGACGGCGGCGACGACATAGATGACGACCGCCACCCAGCGCAGCCAGACGCCGCCTTCCAATATGTCGGACCAGAACAGGCAGGCCGCCACCAGCGGCACCGCCACGCAGCGGCCATAGGTGAGGAGATTGGGCAAAGAAAAGGCGTGACCGCGTTTCACCTTGGCCGGCTCCCGTACCGTCTGCGGGTTTGATGCAACATCGACCATAGTGCGCCGGCTCCCTCACAGGCAGGTAAACACGCGAGCCGGCTACGTCAATTGCGTCGCGGCCATTGCTTCGCCTGCCGTGGCGCTTTCACGATGCGGCAGGGCTGTGGCCATCGCATGACGGCGATGACCGGATGGACTGTTCATGTCGCTTTCGCGTGAAAGAAGTCATAAACCGCCCGCGCCATCGCCGCGTTCACCCCCGGCACGCCTTCAAGATCGGCGAGCGAGGCGCGTTCGATCGCCTTCAGAGTCCCAAAATGGTGCAGCAGCGCGCGTTTACGAGTGGGGCCGATGCCGGGAATTTCCTGCAGGCCGGCCTGGGTGATGTCCTTCTTGCGACGGGCACGGTGCGAGCCGATGGCGAAGCGGTGCGCCTCGTCGCGCAGGCGCTGCACGAAATACAGCACGGGGTCGCGCGGCTCCAGCCGGAACGGCTCGCGGCCATCGGCATAAAACGTCTCGCGGCCGGCATCGCGGTCCGGGCCCTTGGCGACGCCGACCATCGGCACGTCGGTGACGCCGAGCCCGGCCAGGGTTTCGCGCGCCGCCTTCAGCTGGCCGGGGCCGCCATCGATCAGCAGCAGGTCCGGCCAGGCGGAGGAGGCGGCGGAGGCTTCCTCGCCCTCGCCCGGTGGGGGAGAGGGTTGGGGGGAGGGGGCAATGACCGAAGCCTGCCCCTCAGCCGATAGCTGCGCCGTCGACGCCTCGCCCTCGGGGACAGGTGAGGCGGTGGCCCGCGGGTTCTCCTTCAGCAGGCGGGCAAAGCGGCGGGTCAGCACTTCGCGCATCATGCCGTAATCGTCGCCGGGGGTGAGTTCGGTCGAGCGGATGTTGAACTTGCGGTACTGGCTCTTAGCGAAGCCCTCCGGCCCGGCGACGATCATGCCGCCCACGGCGTTCGAGCCCATGATGTGGCTGTTGTCGTAGACCTCGATGCGCCGGGGCGGCGCCTTGAGGGCGAAGGCGCGGGCGAGTTCTTCCAGCAGCCGGGCCTGGCTGGCGCTCTCGGCCAGCTTGCGGCCCAGCGCCTCGCGGGCGTTCTGCAAGGCGTGCTCGACCAGCTCGCGCTTCTCGCCGCGCTTGGGTGCCGCGACCTCGACCCGGTGGCCGGCGCGGGTGGAGAGCGCTTCCTCCAGCAGCTCGCGCTCGGCGATGTCGTGGCTGAGCAGCACGAGGCGCGGGCAGGGCTTGTCCTCGTAGAACTGGGCCAAGAACGATTCCAGCACCTCGCCGATCTCCAGCGTCCGGTCGGCGCGGGGATAGAGCGCGTGGTTGCCCCAGTTCTGGCCGGTGCGGAAGAAGAACACCTGCACGCAGGTCGCCCCGCCTTCCTGATGGATGGCGAAGACGTCCGCCTCCTCCACCGAGCGCGGGTTGATGCCCTGGGTGCCCTGCACGGCGGAAAGCGCGGCGAGGCGGTCGCGCAGGGCGGCGGCGCGCTCGAATTCCAGCTCGTGCGAGGCGATTTCCATCTCGCGCGCCAGCTGTTCCTTCACCGCCTTGCTGCGGCCGGAAAGGAAGTCGCGCGCCTCCATGACATACTCGGCGTAGTCGGTGTGGCTGACCTCGCCGGTGCAGGGGCCGGCGCAGCGCTTGATCTGGAACAGCAGGCAGGGGCGGGTGCGGGCCTCGTAGAAGCTGTCCGAGCAGGAGCGCACCAGGAACGCCTTCTGCAGCGCATTGATGGTGCGGTTCACCGCCCAGACCGAGGCGAAGGGGCCGTAATAATCGCCCGGCCGGTTGCGGGCGCCGCGATGCTTGGTGATCTGCGGCGACACATGATCCTTGGTGATGAGGATATAGGGAAACGACTTGTCGTCGCGCAGCAGCACATTGAAGCGCGGGCGCAGCTGCTTGATGAAGTTGGCCTCCAGCAGCAGTGCCTCGGTCTCGGTGCCGGTGGAGACGAATTCCATCTCCATGGTGGCCGCCACCATCCGCATGATGCGGGCGGTCAGCCCTGTCGGGCGGGTATAGGCGACGATGCGGCGCTTGATGCTCTTGGCCTTGCCGACATAGAGCACCGCGCCGCCCTCGCCGATCATGCGGTAGACGCCCGGGCCGTTCGGCGCGTGCTTGAGGGCGCGCGCAATCGCGGCGCGGCCCGTGGCGACGGAACCCGGCGCAGGCTCGGCCTCCTCGGCAAGGTCGGCAATGAGGGCCTCGTCCTGGTCGAGCTCGGCGATGTCGGCATCGTCGGCGTCGAGGTCGGGCATGTCGCGGGTCGGTCGGGCGGTCATGCCCCCTAGATACGTATTTGCGGCCATCGCGAACAGGGGGCGAAGCATTTCCCGCCGCGTGTTCCCGTCACGGCACGGGCTACGAAAATGCATCGGGCCGCTGGCGGCCATGCGCGGGCGCCCGGTGTCAGCGGTGGAAAAAGGGTCTAAGGGAGCGGACCATGTCCCGTTCCGGCGATGCCGTCTCCCACCCGCCCTTTCCCCTGGCCGGCTACGCCTTCGGCGCCGCCGGGGCGACGCTGTTCGCGTCCAAGGGCATCATCATCAAGCTCGCCTATGCCGAGGGCATCGACGCCGAAACGCTGCTGGCGCTGCGCATGGCGTTCTCGCTGCCGTTCTATCTCGCGGTCGGCGCCTTCGCGCTTTTCCGGCTGCGCGGCATGGGCGAGCCTTTGCCGACCGGCAAGCTGGTGGTGCAGTCCATGCTGGTGGGGGCGCTGGGCTACTGGCTGGCCAGCTATCTCGATTTCGCCGGGCTGCAATACACCTCCGCCTCGTTCAGCCGGCTGATCCTCTTCACCTATCCGATCTATGTCGCGCTGTTCGGCGCGCTGCTGTTCGCCCAGCCGATCCGGCCGAGGGCGATGCTGGCCTTCGCGGTCGCCTATGGCGGGCTGGCGCTGATCTTCCTGCAGAATGTCAGCGTCATGGGCTCCGACGTGGTGAAGGGTTCGGTGCTGGTGACGCTGGCGGCGATTTCCTTCGCGCTCTACCAGCTGTGCGCCCGCTCGCTGCTGCAGCGGGTCGGTTCGGCGCTGTTCACCTGCATCGCCATGATCTCGGCCTCGATCATGGCGATCGGCCAGTTCGCGGTGATGCGGCCGGTCGAGGCGCTGATGGTGTCGCCGCATGGGCTGATGCTGGCGGTGATGGTGGCGATCGGCGCCACCGTGCTGCCGACCTTCCTGATGAACGCGGCGCTCAAGCGCATTTCGGCGCAGGCCAATTCGATGATCAGCACGGTGAGCCCGGTCGCCACCATGGTGCTGGCGGTGATCTTCCTCGGCGAGAGCGCCACCCCGGCCGAGCTGGCCGGCGCGGTGCTGGTGATGACCAGCATCGGCTGGTTCACCCTGAGCGACGCCCGCAAACGCTGAGCGCCGGCCCTGTTGAGGGTCAGTCTTCCTCCACATCAGGCGTGCGCCAGGCGAGATGCTGGCCGCCATCGACCGCGATCATCTGCCCGGTGACGCTGGAGGCGCGGGCGAGATAGGCAACAGTGTCGGCAATCTCCTCCGGGCTCGGGCCGCGCCCGAGCAGAACCGAGGCGGACTGGCGGGCGAAGGCGTCGTCGTCCTGCCGTCCATTGGCCAGCGTCGGGCCGGGGCCGACGCCATTGACCCGCACGCGCGGCGCCAGCGCCTGCGCCAGCATTCGTGTGGCCGACCACAGCGCTTCCTTGCTCACGCTGTAGGAGAAATAGGCCGGGGTCGGCTTCAGCACGCGCTGGTCGATGAGGTTGACGATCGCCCCCGGCGCGCCGTCCGGCAGCTGGGCGGCGAAGGCGCGGGCGAGCTGCACCGGCGCCCGCAGATTGACCGCCATATGCCGCTCCCACAGGCCGAGGTCGAGCGCCTCGACGCTGTCGGGATGGAATTCCGAGGCGTTGTTGACCAGCAGGGTGAGCGGCCCCAGCGCCGCCGCCGCAGCGGGAACGACGCCGTCCACCGCCCCGGCCTCGGCGAGCTCGGCGACGATGATGGCCGCGCGCGTACCCGTCTCCCGGATCGCCGTGGCGGTTTCCTCCGCCGCAGGGCCGGGCCGGCGCACATGCAGGGCGATGTCGTAGCCCTCACGGGCGAGGCGCAGGCTGATGGCGCGGCCGATCCGCACCGCGCCGCCGGTGACGAGGGCGACGGGGCGGGAATGGGACGTGGCGGGGGCGGGCGACGAGGGGGGAGGGGTCATCAGGTTTCAGGCGCTGCGTTGGAGAACGACGGGCAAGGGACGGCTCGCCGCCCCCAGAAGACAATACGCCGTGCGACGGTGCGCGGATGACGATGACCGGCATTGATCGGGTAATTTCGTGTGGGCGGACATGGCCGCCTCTTACCGGCCTCCGGGCAGCCAGACAATTTGCGCGTCCTGCGCCGCCTGCGTTCTGCTGGCTGTTCCGGATCTACGATCGGTATTCAAGTATACATGAAGTATACGTTTCATTAAGCATGATATAGCCTTTTGGCTGGCGCCACTATTTCGGCCGCACCTTTGTGGAATCGTCGGACTTATCTCAGCTGCGGCGAGGTTTGTTCGCCGGCTGGCAGGCTGAACCAAGATCCAGGAGACGATCATGAACAACAGCATCCGCGCCGGTCTCGGGCTTATGGTCCTGATGGCCGTTCCCGCCGCTGCGGCGGATATGTCCTACCCGGCGCCGGCGGGGGTCGCCTATGATCCGGCGCCGGTGTTCACCTGGAACGGCTTTTATCTCGGCGCCAATGCCGGCTATGGCTGGGGCACGGCGGACGCCTCGCCGGATGTTGACGGTTTCCTCGGCGGCCTGCAGGCCGGTTACAACTGGCAGGGCAGCGGCCCGCTGGTGCTCGGCGTCGAAACCGACATCCAGTATGCGGACCTGTCGAGCTCGGCCTTCACGCTGGACTATTTCGGCACGGTGCGGGCGCGCATCGGCTACGCCTTCGACCAGTTCCTGGTCTATGGCACCGGCGGCTTCGCCTATGGCGGCGGCAGCTATGAGCTGCTGGGCCTTTCCAATGACCGCAACCATGTCGGCTGGACGATCGGCGCCGGCGCCGAATACGCGATTGGCGGCAACTGGAGCGTCAAGGGCGAGTATCTCTATGTCGACCTCGGCGAGGAGACCTATGCGAGCTATTTCGGCCCGCGCGATGTCGGCATGAGCGCCAATGTGCTGCGCGCGGGCGTGAACTACCGATTCTGATCGGTGTGCGGGGTGGCGTTGCGCCGAAACCGGCGCGCCCACCCCGGCCTTCGGGCGACCAACGCCTCAGATTTGTGACATCGAAAACACACCGGTCGATGAACTGATGGCGATCATGGCGAAATTGTTGCGCCGCTCGCGGTTCTGTGAATGAGCCTTTAGCTGTCAGAGTCCTTGCGGCAGAACGATTTGCGGGTCGTTGAGGCCTGCCGGGTCGCCGGAGTGGGCGGCAAATGCGGCGGAGCTGCCCCAATCCAGCCCTTGGCCTGCCCATCTGGGCTTCTACTTCACACTCCGAGACGCAGGCCTTTCCTGGACGCCTTTCCTGGTGCCGGGATTCTTTCGGAGAATACCCATGAAGAACATCCTCTGCTCGGGCGTCGCCGCGGTCGCCCTTCTCGCCGCTGCCCCCGCCTTCGCGGCCGACCTGGCGCAGCAGCCTTACCCCACCAAGGCCGCGCCGATGTATGTCGAGCCGGTGTTCACCTGGACCGGCTTCTATATCGGCGCCAATGCCGGTTATGCCTGGGGCCAGGGTGAGGGCGGTGCGGGCGTCGTCAATCTCGACCCGTCGGGCTTCCTCGGCGGCGGCCAGATCGGCGTCAACTATCAGTTCGACAACAACATCGTGCTGGGCGCCGAAGCCGACTTCCAGGGCTCGGACATCAAGGACACCTATGCCGGTTATGAGTCCAAGATGGACTATTTCGGCACGGTCCGCGCCCGCCTCGGCTATGCCTTCGGCAATGTGATGCCCTACGTGACCGGCGGTCTCGCCTGGGGCCACACCGAGGTGAACGACAACGTGTTCGGTCTGTCCTCGGACAAGACCCAGGTGGGCTGGACGGTCGGCGGCGGCGTGGAATACGCCCTCACCAACAACTGGACCATCAAGGGCGAGTATCTCTACATGGATCTCGGCGAGGACTATTACGACAGCATCGGCTACAAGACCGGCCTGACGGCCAACATTGTCCGCGCTGGCGTGAACTACAAGTTCTGATGCGGGCCTGACGGCTCCTCGACAACAAAGGCCCCGGATCGACGATCCGGGGCCTTTTTTCGTTGGTGGAGAACCTGACGCGGGTCAGGTCTGCGGGGTGGTTGCCTCGAAAGCAGGCACACGCTCGCAAAAGGCATCCAGCCAGGCGACCAGTGCCGGGTGGCCGGGGCGCCACGCGCCGGCAAAGCGCAAATCGAGATAGCCGAGCGCGCAGGCCACCGCGATCTCGCCGATATGGGCGGCGCCGCTGACCGGCAGCGGCTGCGGCGGCGCGGCTTCCAGAGCGGCCAGCCCGCGCGCCACCTTGCCCGCCTGATGGTCGAGCCAGCGGGCGCTTTGGGTTTCCGGATCGCGGAAGCGGCTCTCATACATCTGCAGCAGCGCGGCGTCGGCAATGCCGTCGCCGAGCGCGAGCATGGTCAAGGCCGCGATGCGGTCCTCGCCGCCGGCCGGGATCAGCACGCCGCCGCCGGCGGCCATGTCGAGATACTCGACGATGACGCGGGAATCATAGATCGCCGGCCCGTCCTCGCGCAGCAGCACCGGGATCTTGCCGAGGGGGTTCTGCTCCCGCAGCGAATCGGTGGGATCGGTGGTGTCGGCCGGCAGGACATCGAGATGGATGTCGCACAGAATGGCGCCGATCTTGACCTTACGCCCGAACGGTGACAGCGGGGAGGAACGAAGCTTCATCGGGGTTCGACACCTGTTGGGGGCCAGTCGCCCCCGTGCCGGATGCCCGGCGGCGCCTGCGCCCGGCCGCGGCGGAGCCGCAGCTTCGGCCGGCAGGCTTATCAGTCGGCCGGCTGCAGGTCGATTGCCTTCGGTCCCTTGCCGCGCTTGTCCGGCTCGATCTCGAAGCTCACGCGCTGCCCCTCCATCAGCGTGCCCAGCCCGGACCGGGTGACGGCCGAGACATGCACGAACACGTCACGCCCGCCATCGTCCGGCCGGATGAAGCCATAGCCCTTGTCCGTGTTGAAGAATTTGACGGTGCCCATCGTCGCCATGCGCCTGCTCCTGACCTCGGATGGCCGCATCCATCCGCCGCTCAACTCTGCCCGCGCAGGGTGAAGCAAGACCGATGCCGATTGATGACGGCAGGGGAGGCGGTGTGCGGCGCGATCAGCGTTCCGGCGTCAGCCAGCCGAGGCGCACGCGCCCGGTGCCATCGGTCGCGAGCACCGGGGCGAGGGCGCCGAGCACGGTGCGCAGTTCTTCGGCGAGGGTGAAGGGCGGGTTGACCACGATCAGGCCGCAGCCGGTCATCGTGTCCGCCTGCCGCACGCTGCGCAGGTCGAACTGGATGTTCAGCGTCTTCGGGATTCCGGCGCGCTCGATCTCGCGGCGGAAGGCATCGACCGCGCGCACATCCTTGATCGGGTACCAGAGCAGATAGATCCCGCCGGACCAGCGCCGATGCGCCTCGGCGAGGCCGTGGGCGAGGCGGTGGAACTCGCCCGGTTCCTCGAAGGGCGGGTCGACCAGCACCACGCCGCGCCGCTCCTTGGGCGGCACATAGGCGTTCAGTGCCTGCCAGCCATCGGTTGCCAGCACCTTGGCGCGGACATCGCGGCCGATCGATTCCTCCAGCGCCGCCCGCACGCCGGGTTCGGTCTCGCACAGCAACAGACGGTCCTGCGGCCGAATGAGCGCCTGGGCGATGAGCGGCGAGCCGGGATAGCGGGCGAGTTCCGCCGCCAGCGCGGCATTGTCCGCCGCCGGCGGGTTCACCGCCCGCACGGCGTCGAGCCAGGGGGCAAGCAGGTCGGCCACTGCAGGGGTGAAGCGGGCGCGCAGCACGGCGCCGATACCGCCCTCCCACTCGCCGGTGCGGCGGGCCTCGTCGCCCATGAGGTCATAGAGTCCCGCGCCGGCATGGGTGTCGATGACGCGATAGGCGGCATCCTTGCGTCCGAGATAGGCAAGGATGCGCGCCAGCACGACATGCTTGACGACATCGGCGAAATTGCCGGCATGGAAGGCGTGGCGGTAGTTCATCGGGTCCTCTATTGCGCGCCCGCACCCGCGCTCTCGCGCAGCGGCGGCATTACCACGCGGCTGGCCCGGCAGGCGCGGCGGTCCACTTCCTCGCAGGGGGTGAAGTCGAGCGCGCGACTGAGGCAGATGCGGATTTCGGTGAGCCGGCGGCCATCGCAGGCGACGGCGATCCCATCAGGCGCCAGCCCCGGATTGGCGGCGAGGAAGGAGGCTTCGACCTCGCCGGGCGACACCATGCGGTAATCATCGAGATGGCGAAACGCCTCCGGGACTTTCACCCGCTCAAAGGCGCGGCGCACGGTGGCGAAATAGGCGGCGGAATCGGCGCCGTCGCAGGTGCCGTGCTTGCGCCACTGGTGCAGCACCAGCCGGCGGCTCGGCATGATGTCGAGCATGGAGCGCAGCACCGGCTCGGGGACGAAGGGGGCGGGAGCGACGCAGTTTTCCGGCCAGCCGCGCTCATATTGCGGCCAGAGCCCGTGGACGACGAAGGCGAAGGGGCGCGCGCCCGCGCATTGCGCCGGCTCGGCCCGTTTGCCCATCGCCTCGCAATAGGAGGGCGACCACGACAGAGCGAGCACATAATGGTCGAAGCGGCCCGGCTCGCCCTTCTGCTGGGCGAGCGCCAGTGCCGGCCAGAGCAGCAGCGCGGCAAGGGCCAGCCCCGCCGCCCGCGCCAGAATCACGGACGGGCCATGCGGCAATTCGGGGCGTAGGTCCAGGAACGGTCAAAGCCCTCGATGCAGAAATCGACGCCCCAGGAGGCGCCGAGGAAGCCGCCATCCTCGATGATCGAGTACCAGACGGTGTGGTAGCGCGGGGCGCCATGGGCGTTGCCAACCGCCTTGCCCACCGGCGCGCCGGTCATGTGGCCGCTATAGGGGCTGCCGTCATAGGCGCCGCTGCCATAGGCACCCTCGGTCTGGAAGCTGGGCGTGCCCTCGATGCCGGAGACGATGACCTCGGCGCGGCAATAGCGGCGCGGCATGTATTCCTCGCCCCAGGGCCGGAAGGCGACCTCGCGGACATGGTCGATGCGGTCGATGGTGAGCTTGGAGTTCCAGAAGCGTGATTCGGTGGTGGAGAAATCCCGCTGGATCTTCGACAGGGCGCCGGGCGTGTCGCAGGCCGGCACGTTGCCGCTGTAATTGGGCCCCGACAGCCAGAAGTTCTTCTCGAAGAAATTGGCCGCCTGCGCGCCGCCGAGCGAGCCGGCCAGCATGCCGATGGCGGCGAGGCCGGTGGCGGCCCGCGCCATGGCCCGCTTCGCCCGCCCTGTCGCGCCCTTCATGTCGGCCAGCATCGCACGTCTCCTACATTATCTGCGGCGAAGATGCGTCGCGCCCGCCGCGCGGTCAATGACGGCAAGGCCACACCCGTCCGGATTCCGGCACCGTTGTCAGATGAGGCGGATGACATAGTGCTTGCGGGTGGTCTCGACGACTTCCCACACGCCCTTGAAGCCCGGCCGCAGGGCGAAGGTGTCGCCCGCCTTCACCGTCACCGGCGCCTCGCCGTCCTCATGCAGGATCGAGACGCCTTCGAGGATGGAGCAGAACTCCCACTCCTCATAGTCCACCCGCCAGGCGCCGGGAGAGGATTCCCAGATGCCGGCGAACAGGGCGCCGTCCGGCAGCGTCTCGGCGTTCCAGGTGAGATGGCGGGGAGTGCCGGCGACAAGGCGCTCGGCGAGGGGCGCGGTTTCCTCCGGTTCGCCAAGCGTGGCCGGGTCGAAGGAAAGCAGGAACGACATGGGAAACCTCGCAGGCGGGGTACAGGGTGGGAGCCGCCCGGCGATGGGCCGGAAACAAGAGCGGCGCGGACATCCTGAGGGATGTGCCGCGCCGTCTCAAGCTGCTTCGATACCCCCCAGCATCGAAGCAAAAGGTCATTCCGCCGGTGCCGGCTGCGGCCCGTCGGTGCGCGCCGCGGCGGGCGATTCCTCCAGCGCGGCGTATTTGGCGCAGGCAAAGAGGAAGCCGGCTACCAGAAGGTAAGCAAATGCTACCGTCGGTGTCACGCCAAATCCGACGCTCTCCCCATGCATGAAGCCGAAAAAGGTGAGCACGGCGCCGGCGAGGGCGAAGGCGGCGGCGTTGACGAATTGCCGTTCGACCACGAACACGCCGATGGCGCCGAGCACCAGCCCGACCAGAATCGCGCCACCGCCCATCACTTCGAGCCCGTGATAGAGCACGCCGACCGTGCCCAGCTTCTCCAGCCCCAGCGCGGCGGCGGAGGTGCCGGCGACGCCGAGCGAATTGTCGATCAGCAGCTTGGCCCAGGCGGCGAGATGCGGGGTGAGCGCCAGCACCACGGCCGGGGCATGCTTGGAGGGCGTGGTCTGGAACGCCTGCGCCCCGATCAGCATGCCGATATAGAGCAGGATCGGCGAGATGGCGACGACCGGGATCAGCGCCAGCAGCAGCGCGATGATGCCGAACCAGGACAGGATGATGACCATCAGCCCGGTGGCGGCGGAATAGCCGATGCGCCCGCCCATCGATTTCCAGCCGGGATGGCCGATATAGACGGCGTTGATGAAGGGGTTGCCCATCAGGCAGCCGATCAGGCTGACCACGCCGTCGGCGGTGAGGACCCGCGTGGTGGGGTAATGGTCGCCCGCCGCCTCGGCGCTCTCCACATTGTCCATCGCCTCGACCAGATCGTAGATGCCGAAGGGAATGGCGGTGACGAGGATGATGCCGAGATAGTCGAAGCCGTGGAACACATGGTCGAAGGCCGGCAGCGGCACCGAGAAGCCGAAATTGGCGAAGGCGGCGCCGACATTGTCGAGGCTCATGCCGCCATAGTTCAGCCCGAACAGGTTCGAGCCCCAGGCGATCATCATGCCGACCGCGATGGCGATGAGGCCGGCGGGGATGCCGCGCGGGTATTTCACCCCGCCGAACCAGCTGACCATGATGATGGCGAAGCAGGTGAGGCCGATGACCGGGGTGGCGAAGATCTCGAAGGCCGGGCGCATCGAGATGAAGGCGATGGACACGCCCGCCAGCGTGCCGAGCAGCGCCGCGCGGGGGGTGATCCTGCGGATATAGGGCGCGACGAAGCCGCCGATCATCAGGATGAAGCTCTGGAAGAACACCCAGACGAGGCCCGCCTCCCAGCCCTGGATCGGATCGCCGGTGGCGGCGCCGATCGGCAGCATGATGACGAAGGTGACGACGAACATGTGCGGGACCGAGATGCCCGAGGGCAGGGCGCAGACATCGTCGCGGCCGGTCTTTTTCGCCAGCTGGTAGCCGAGCCAGGCGTAATAGACGGTGGAGAGGAACATCATCAGCCCCACCGCCGGCAGGATGCGGCCGAATACGATCTCGGGCGGCATCTTCAGCACGAATTGCAGCAGGCCGGTCAGCACCAGCATGTTGACGAGGATGTTGGTGCCGAAGCCGAACAGGGCGTTCCAGTCGCCACGCGTCCACAGGGTCGGGCGCATGCCGGTGCGGGCGGATGAGATCGGGGTCATTTCAGTCGCGGACATGCTCGGTATCCCTCGAAGGACGAATGACGGGACGCGGTGAAAGACGGCGCCGGGCGCCGGACGCGGCAGGCGGGTTCAGGCGGCGCTGGCGGAGGCCGAGCCGGTGATGCTCGTGTCGCCGAGCGCGGAGAGAAGGGCGGCGGAATCGGACACCCAGCCGAAGATCCCGCCCTGCGCCTTGATCATCTCCAGGCCGACGCGGTGGAATTCGGGGATGTAGGAGGCGCAGCAATCGGCCAGCGCCACGCAGCGATAGCCGCGATCATTGCCCTCGCGGATGGTGGTGTGGACGCAGACCTCGGTGGTGACGCCGGCGACCAGCAGTGTGTCGATGCCCCGGTTCTTCAGCATCAGTTCGAGGTCGGTCTGGTAGAAGGCGCCCTTGCCGGGCTTGTCGAGCACCGGCTCGCCGGGGGCGGGGGCGAGTTCGGCGATGATGTCGTGACCCGGCTCGCCGCGAATGAGGATGCGGCCCATCGGCCCGGCGCAGCCGATGCGCGCCGTCGGCGAACCACGCTCGACCTTGGCCGGCGGTGCGTCCATCATGTCCGGGCGGTGGCCCTCGCGGGTGTGGATGACCATGAGGCCGGCGGCGCGGGCGGCGGCGAGCACGGCCTTGCACGGCCCGACCGCCGCCTGAAGACGCGAGACGTCATTGCCCAGCGTCTCGCCGAAGCCGCCCGGCTCAAGGAAATCGCGCTGCATGTCGATGATGACCAGCGCGGCGCGGGCCGGGTGGAAGGCGAGGGGCGCGGGCTCGGCGGCGAGCAGGGGTGCGGGCAGCGTTGCGGGCATGGGCATCCACCATCTGGAGCGGGTCGCGTGGCCGGACCCGGCTGATATGCATACAATGGTGTATGCATCAGCTGTGCCAATGCCTTAAACTTAAGCATAATTGAGCTAACGCGCTGATCTGAAGGGATAAACGTCGCAGGGCGTGTCCGCGCCGTCACGGCGTGCCTGCCTATCCGATCGTCAGCTGATGCCCTTACTGGCACCGTCCCGGCGCGCGCGGCCGCCGGCGGCACAAGCGGCGCGGACGGCCTTTGCGCCGACCGAATCTGACCCCATATTGCCGCCATGGCCAAAGCAGCACGTCCCGGCGGGTTCTCCGAGCGCTCCCAGCGCGCTTTCGAGCCCGCGCAATCCGCCACGCTCGATCCCGCCCTCGCCGAGAAGCTCGGCGTGGCGCCGACCTCGGGCGCCTCCGCCACCGTCGCCGCGCTGTCGGCGCTGATCGAGGGCGGCCGTCCGGAAGTGGATGGCCAGCTCTGGGCGCCGCACCGCCCGGCGCGGCCGGAAAAGTCGGAAGGTGGCGTCCGCTTCGTGCTGAAATCCGACTACACGCCCAATGGCGACCAGCCGGAGGCGATCAAGGAACTGGTGGCGGCGGCCAATGAGGGCGAGCGCGACCAGGTGCTGCTCGGCGTCACCGGCTCGGGCAAGACCTTCACCATGGCCAATGTCATCGAGCGGGTGCAGCGCCCGGCGCTGATCCTGGCGCCGAACAAGACGCTGGCGGCGCAGCTCTATGGTGAGTTCAAGAGCTTCTTCCCCGACAATGCGGTGGAGTATTTCGTCTCCTATTACGACTACTACCAGCCCGAGGCCTATGTGCCGCGCACCGACACCTTCATCGAGAAGGAATCGTCGATCAACGAGCAAATCGACCGCATGCGCCACTCCGCCACGCGCTCGCTGCTGGAGCGCGACGACGTCATCATCGTCGCCTCGGTGTCCTGCATCTACGGTATCGGCTCGGTCGAGACCTATGCCTCGATGACCTTCAAGATCGAGGTGGGCGAGCGCATCGACCAGCGGCAGATGCTCGCTGACCTCGTGGCGCTGCAGTACAAGCGCACCCAGGGCGATTTCGGCCGCGGCACCTTCCGGGTACGCGGCGACGTGATCGAGATCTTCCCGGCGCATTATGAGGACCGGGCCTGGCGCGTCTCGCTGTTTGGCGACGAGGTGGAGAGCATCCAGGAATTCGACCCGCTGACGGGGCAGAAGTCGCAGGACCTGAAATTCGTCAAGCTCTACGCCAATTCGCACTATGTGACGCCGCGCCCGACGCTGATCCAGGCGATCCAGGGCATCAAGGCCGAGCTGAAGCACCGTCTCGACGAACTGCACGCCATGGGGCGCCTGCTGGAAGCGCAGCGGCTGGAACAGCGCTGCACCTTCGATATCGAGATGATGGAGGCGACGGGAAGCTGCGCCGGCATCGAGAACTATTCGCGCTGGCTCACCGGGCGGCTCCCCGGCGAGCCGCCTCCGACGCTGTTTGAATACATTCCCGACAATGCGCTGATCTTCTGCGACGAGAGCCATGTCACCGTTCCGCAGATCGGCGCGATGTATCGCGGCGACTTTCGCCGCAAGGCGACGCTGGCGGAATATGGCTTCCGCCTGCCGAGCTGCATGGACAACCGGCCGCTGCGCTTCGAGGAATGGGAGGCGATGCGCCCGCAGACGGTGCATGTCTCCGCCACCCCCGGCAAATGGGAAATGGAGAAGACGGGCGGCGTCTTCGTCGAGCAGGTGATCCGCCCCACCGGCCTTGTCGACCCCGAGGTCGAGGTGCGCCCGGCCCGCACCCAGGTCGACGATCTGCTTGGCGAGGTGCGCGCCACGGCGGCGAAGGGCTACCGCACACTGGTGACGGTGCTCACCAAGCGCATGGCGGAGGACCTGACCGAGTATCTGCACGAGAACGGCATCCGCGTGCGCTACATGCATTCGGACATCGACACGATCGAGCGTATCGAAATCCTGCGCGATCTGCGCCTCGGCGCCTTCGACGTGCTGATCGGCATCAACCTGCTGCGCGAGGGGCTCGATATCCCGGAATGCGGGCTGGTGGCGATTCTCGATGCCGACAAGGAAGGCTTCCTGCGCTCGGAAACCTCGCTGATCCAGACCATCGGCCGCGCCGCGCGCAATGTCGACGGGCGGGTGGTGCTCTATGCCGACAATATCACCGGCTCGATGGAGCGGGCGATGGCCGAGACCGAGCGCCGCCGCACCAAGCAGGTGGCGTGGAATGTCGAGCACGGCATCACCCCGGAGAGCGTGAAGAAGGCGATCGGCGACATTCTCAACAGCGTCTATGAGCGCGACCATGTGACGGTGGATGCCGGTCTGGCCGAGGGCGCGAGCACCTATGGCAACAACCTCGCCACCGTGATCGCCGACCTCGAAAAGCGCATGCGCAAGGCGGCGGCCGATCTCGATTTCGAGCAGGCGGCAAGGCTGCGCGACGAGATCAAGCGGCTGCAGGCAACCGAGCTGATGCTGTCGGACGATCCGCTGGCGCGGCAGGACAGCGTCGACGACCGCACCGGCGGCTATCGTGGCGAGCGCAAATATGGCCGCTCCGCCAACATGCCGGAGAAGAAGGCGAAGGGCGGAGGTCGGGCCGGCACCGGGCGCTCGTCTCCGGGCCATGTCTCTTCCGGGCATGAGGCGCGGGCGGACGAGGCGCAGGCCGTCTATGAGCCGGGCGAGCCGTCCATGTTCGCGCCGCACGCGGCCTCGCGCATCGTCAAGCCCTCGCTCGACGATATGGGCCCCGGCACCGACCGGGTGGAACCGCTGCGGGTGGAAGACTGGGTGCGCCCGGAGCGGCCCGACCCGATGACCAAGGGCCATCGCAAGGGCGGAAGGCGGGCGCCGAAGCGGTGAGGGCGAGCGCTCCAGAGCACATCAGGTGAAAACCGGTTCACCTGATGGGCTCTAGGTTTTTGTTTTTACGCATTTTCTTCACGCGAGCCGGAACCCACTTCGCTCGAAAACGCTCTAGAACCGCTTCTTCAGCCAGATGCAGGAATGCCCGGGCGGGTAATCCTCGATCTGGCCGAAGCGCTGGTAGCCGTGCCTCTCGTAGAAATCAGGCGCCTGGAAGCTGTAGGTTTCGAGATGGGCACCGATGCAGCCGCGTGCGCGGGCTTCTGCTTCGGCGGCGCTCAGCAAGGCGCTGCCCACGCCGCTGCCACGGGCTTCGGGTGACACCCATAGCCAGTCTATGTGCAGCCAGCCGAAATAGGTGCGTGCCTTCAGCCCCGCTTTCGCCGCGCCTTCGTCGTCGCGGGCGATGACCCACAGTTCCGAGGCCTGCAGCGGGCCGGCCTTCGCCTCGTTGAAGAGGTCGAGGCCCTGGTCGATCAGGTCGCGCACCTGCGCGCCCGGGTCGCTTTCAATGGTGATCTTCAAAGTCGCTCCTCACGGACGCGGGCCGCGTTGCACCTGATGCAGGGGATGGTCTTCCCCGCCTTTCGTGCCAAGAATACCCCGCACCGCCAATGGGGCAGGGGGACCACATGACCTTCACGCAGGCGATTTCCAGCGTTCTCGGCAAATACGCCACCTTTTCCGGCCGCGCGCCGCGCTCGGAATATTGGTGGTTCGTCGTGTTCTCGATCTTGGCGAGCATCGCGGCCGGCGTCATCGACACCGCCCTCTTCGGCGCGTTTTCGCTGCTCACCTTCGGCGAAATCGACGCCTTCACGCCGATCAGCACATTGGTCGGCCTGGGGCTGCTGATTCCCTCGATCGCCGTCGGGGTGCGGCGCTTCCACGACATGGACTATGCCGGCTGGTGGCTGCTGCTGATCATTACCGGCATCGGCGCCCTCGTCGTGTTCTTCTGGTTCATGGTGCGGGGCACGCGCGGGCCGAACCGCTTCGGCCCCGACCCGCTCGAATTCTGACGCGCACGAAAAAGGGCGGCCCGAGGCCGCCCTTTCGATGGTTTGGAAGAGGCGAGTGCCGCTCAGCCCTGCTGGATGGCGCTGAGCTTCCACGCGCCGCGCGGCGGGCGGGCGAAGGTCCAGAACTCCACCGCCTGCTCCAGCCGGTCCGGGTCGCCCTGAACGACGCGGCCGGTGGCCTTGTCGAGGGTGACGTCCTTCAGCTCGTAGCGCATGGCGACGGTGGCATATTCGGTGTCGCCTTCCGACCAGGCCTCCGACAGGTCGCCCTGCAGCAGCTTCACGTCCGTGATGCGGTTCTCCAGCCCGTCGCGGGCCATTTCATCCAGTTCCTCGGCCATATAGCCGGACATCTCAGGGGTGAGCAGGGCGGAAAGGGCGGGCTTGTCGCCGCGGCCATAGGCGGACTGCACCTCGGTGAGCGTGCGCTCGAAGGTGTCGAAGTCCGAACCCTCCAGCTTGATCGGCTTGCCGCGCGGGGCGGTGCCGAAGCCGGCGCGGGGTGCGGCCGTCCCGGTGGAGCCGCCAGCCTGCGGGGCCGAGCCGGCGCCGTTCAGCGCGTCGCGGTTCAGGGTCTCACGATTCATCGGGTCCGGACGGGCGCCGCCGGCATAGGAAGGCTGATTGCGCGAGCGCATCCAGCCCATGACCAGCCGCACGACGATGAAGATGAGGCCGATCTGCAGCAGCAGGCCGAGAATGCCGGAGAGGCTGCCGAGGCCGGAGAAGAAGCCCGAGCCCATCAGCAGGCCGAAGATACCGGCGCCGAGCAGGCCGCCCATCAGCCCGCCCATGAAGCCGCCGCGCATGAAGCCACCGGGCTGCGCGCCGGCGGCGCGGGCCGGGGAGGCGGCCTGGGTCGGGGCGGCGGAACGCTGCAGCGGCTGGGCGGTGGGGGCGGTCGGCGTGGGGGCAGGGGTCGAATAGCTCCGCGTGCCGCGGCTGCCGAAGCTGCCGCTGCGGCCGGCGCGGGCCTCGGCGAAGTCGACGGCCACCAGAACGCCGGCGGCAACGAACAGGGCGCCAATGACGAGACGCAGGGCGACGGGACGTAGACGCAGAGAACGCAAGGGCTTGGCCTCTCTAGGACGGTTTTCGGGCGACAGGTGCCGCAACGTCATCCATATGGGAAGAGTGAGCCCGGAATCCAGCCCCTTGCGTGTCAGCTGGGGCCCGGGGTCGTGCCGGCCGGGGGGCGGGCCGGCACGAAACGGTGCTTTGCGCGCGGCACACAATCCCGTGAAGACGGGTGCGCGGCCGTGACGGATTCACTGCGGCAGCGGCTGCATCGGCAGGCGGCGGAACGGCGCGCACGCTGGCGCGGCGTTGCCCGGCTGCAGCAGCTGCTGCCGCGTCAGAAGCCGAGCTGCGATTCGATGGCGGCGATGGAGCCGACCGGGGCGTTTACCGGCTTCTTCTCACGCGCGTCGGCGGGACGCAGCGGCGAGAGGGCGCCGGTATAGGCGGTCTTGGGCTGGGAGCCGGCGAGGGGGGCCTGAACCTCATTGCGGTTCATGACGGGGGGCATCTCAAATTCCTTCCTGATACGCGTACGCTGACTTTGACCAACGGCCTTGCGGCCACCTTGTTCATTCCCACGGCCTTCCGGCCGGTCTTTCGAAAAGGCACCGCCCGAGAACGACGCCGTTCATGCTCACTTTTCTACAGTCTGAACCCTGAAGCTTTCCTGAGCATGGTGTTCATGCTGGCGGTGGATTCGTTCACAATCGCGGCGGCTCTGCGGCAATTCATCAGAAACTCGCCCCCTGTGGCGCGGCGGCCTCACCTTTTCCGCGCCGGGGCGGCAAACGGTATTTCCATGCCCTGAAAGGCCGCGCGGCGTGCCCTCATACCTTCGTCGGCCGGGGATAAGCGCGCCCGCATGGGTGTCATCGACGGCATGCTAATTGCTAAGTTGATCTACGCCTTAAGGAGTATCGCCATGTCCGTTGCCCTCACCATCGCCCTCTCCGATGCCGAACCCGAAGCCGATGGCGAACTCGACCTGTCGCTGCGCGAGGACATCCGCATGCTTGGCCGGGTGCTGGGCGATACGCTGCGCGACCAGGAGGGCGAGGCGATCTACGAGCTGGTGGAGCATATCCGCCGCGTCTCCACCCGCTTCCACCGCGAGGAGGACGAGGGCGCCCGGCACGAGCTGGAGGCGATTCTGAGCGAGCTCGGGCCGGACCAGACCATCTCCATCGTCCGCGCCTTCTCCTATTTCTCGCATCTCGCCAACATCGCCGAGGACCAGAACGTCATTCGCCGGATGCGCGTGGCCGCCTCGAACGGCCGCTCGGCCGGCCCGGCGACGGTGGCGCGGGCGCTGGAGCGGGCCAGCGAGGCGGGCATTTCCACCGCCGATCTGCGCGCGTTCTTCACCACGGCGCTGGCGAGCCCGGTGCTGACCGCGCACCCCACCGAGGTGCGCCGCCGCTCCACCCTGACCCATGAAATGAAGGTGGCGGAGCTGCTCGCCGACCGCGCCCGCCGCGATCCCACCCCCGAGGAACAGGAACTGGCGACCGCCGAGCTGCGCCGGCGGGTGCTGATGCTGTGGCAGACCAACCTGCTGCGCCGCACCAAGCTGACGGTGCTGGACGAGGTGGCGAACGGCCTTGCCTATTACGACTACACCTTCCTGCGGCAGCTGCCCTCGCTCTATGCGGCGCTGGAGGACCGGCTGGCCGCAATGGAGGGGCTGGAAGGCGAGGCGCCTGAGATCGCCTCCTTCGTGCGGATGGGCAGCTGGATCGGCGGCGACCGCGACGGCAACCCGTTCGTCACCGCCGAGGTAACGCGCGAGACCATGCGGATGCAGAGCGCGCAGGCGGTGCGCTTCTATCTCGAAGAGCTGGACAGCCTCGGCGCCGAACTGTCGATCAGCACCATCCGGGTGAGCGTGTCGAGCGACCTGCTGGCGCTGGTGGACGCCTCGCCCGACCTGTCGCCGCACCGGCGGGGCGAGCCCTACCGGCTCGCCGTCACCGCCATCGCCTCGCGCCTGCGCGCCACCGCCTTCCGGCTGGAGATTGCCGACCTGCTGGGCATCACCCAGATGCCGCCCGCCCGCCCCTATGGCTCCGCCGCCGAGCTGCGCGCCGATCTCGATATCATCGACGCCTCGCTCAAGGCGCATAAGTCAGGCGTCATCGCCGGCGGCAAGCTGCGGGCGCTGCGGCGGGCGGTGGATGCGTTCGGCTTCCACCTCGCCGTGCTCGACTCGCGGCAGAATTCCGACGTGCATGAGCGCTGCGTGGCCGAGCTGTTCGAGATCGCCGCGCCCGGCACCAACTACAAAGCCCTCCCGGAGGGCACCCGTGTCGCGCTGCTGCTGCGCGAGCTGACCACGGCGCGCCCGCTCACCTCGCCCTTCGCCGCCTATTCCGACGAGACGGTGGGCGAACTCGCCATGCTGCGCACCTGCGCGCGGATCCACCAGATCTACGGCCCCGAGGCGATCCAGACCTGCATCATCTCCAAGGCTGAGAGCGTCTCCGACATGCTGGAGCTGGCGCTGCTGCTGAAGGAGGTCGGGCTGGTCGACCCCGCTGGCGCGGCGGCGGTGAACATCGTGCCGCTGTTCGAGACCATTGGCGACCTGCGCAACGCCGCCAAGGTGATGGAGCAGATGTTCCGCCTGCCGGAATACCGCAAGCTGGTCGACAGCCGAGGCAGCGTGCAGGAAGTGATGCTCGGCTATTCCGACAGCAACAAGGATGGCGGCTTCCTCACCTCCGGCTGGGAACTCTACAAGGCCGAGATCGAGCTGATCGAGGTGTTCAAGCGCCATGGCGTGCGGCTGCGGCTGTTCCACGGGCGCGGCGGCTCGGTCGGGCGCGGCGGCGGGCCGAGCTATGACGCCATTCTCGCCCAGCCGGGCGGGGCGGTGCAGGGGCAGATCCGCATCACCGAGCAGGGCGAGATCATCTCGTCTAAGTACTCCAACCCGGCGGTGGGGCGCGGCAATCTGGAAATCCTCGCCGCCGCGACGCTGGAGGCGACGCTGCTCTCCGGCGACGCCATGGCGCCGCGCGAGGAATATCTCACAGTGATGGAGGCGCTGTCCGATGCGGCCTTCGCCGCCTATCGGGCGCTGGTCTATGAGACCCCGCGCTTCGAGGACTATTTCTGGGAATCCACCGTCATCAACGAGATCGCGACGCTGAACATCGGCTCGCGCCCGGCCTCGCGCAAGAAGACGCGGCGGATCGAGGATCTGCGCGCCATTCCCTGGGTGTTCTCCTGGGCGCAGTGCCGGCTGATGCTGCCGGGCTGGTACGGATTCGGCACGGCGGTGCGCGCCTGGCTCGACGCCCATCCCGACGGCCTGAAGCTGCTGCAGGAAATGTACCGGGAATGGCCGTTCTTCCGCACCCAGCTTTCCAACATGGACATGGTGCTCTCCAAGAGCTCCATCGCCATCGCCTCGCGCTATGCCGCGCTGGTGGAGGATGCGGAACTGCGCGAGAGCATTTTCGGCCGCATCCGCGCCGAGCACCATGATTCGATCGAGGCGCTGCTGGCGATTTCCGAGCAGCCCACTCTGCTCGGCAGCAACCCGCTGCTCGACCGCTCGATCCGCGCCCGCTTCCCCTATATCGATCCGCTGAACCATGTTCAGGTGGGGCTGCTGCGGAAGTACCGTGCCAGCGACACCGACGAGAAGGTGCTGCAGGGCATCCAGCTCACCATTAACGGCATCTCCGCCGGCCTGCGGAATTCGGGGTAGACACCATGGCGTTCGCCTGCACCATACCGGCCGTTGCCACCCAGCTGGCCGATGACGCCCGCGTGCGTATCACCCGCTGGGATTTCGCGCCGGGCGCCACCACCGGCTGGCATGAGCACGCGATGGACTATGCCATCGTCTTCCTCACCGACGGGCTGATGGAGATCGACGTCGATGGCACGGTGACGCAAATCGCCATGGCGGCCGGCGCGGCCTATTCGCGCCCGGCCGGCATCCGCCACGATGTGCGCAATGCCGGCGGGGCGCCGATGAGCTTCGTCGAGGTGGAGATGAAATAGGCCGGGCGCGGCACGCCGTGGCGCCGTTCGCGTGGGGTTTATGGCGGCCCACCTTCATCTATGCTGGCGAAACGGCTCCCACCCCCAATCCGATCCGCCATGTACACGCCCCCCGCCTTCCGTGAAGACGACCCCGCCACCCTGCGCCAGATCATCCGCGCGGCGCGGCTGGCGACGCTCGTGACCGCCACCGCCGAAGGGCTGATGGCGACGCCGCTGCCGCTGTTCCTGGAAGAAGGCGAGGGCGAGCACGGGGTGCTGTATGGTCATGTCGCCAGGGCTAATGGCCAGTGGAGGGCGGCGCCGATTGGCGAGGCGCTGGTGCTGTTCTCCGGCGCCGACGCCTACATCACGCCGAGCTGGTACGCGGCCAAGGCCGAGCACGGCAAGGTGGTGCCGACCTGGAACTATGAGGCGGTGCACGCCTATGGCACGGCCGAGTTCTTCGACGACCCCGCCCGCCTGCGCGACGCGGTGACGCGGCTCACCGCGCTCTATGAAGGGCCGCGCGCCGCGCCCTGGGCGGTGAGCGATGCGCCCGAGGCCTTCGTGGCGGCGCAGCTGCGGGGCATTGTCGGCGTCCGACTGCCGATTTCCCGCATCGAGGGCAAGCGCAAGATGAGCCAGAACCGCTCCGAGGCCGACCGCGCTGGCGTGGCGGCCGGGCTGGCGGAGAGCGGGCGCGCGAGCGACCGGCAGGTCGCCGCGATGATCCCCACCCGGCGGGAGTAAGCGTCCGGCGGCCGGCGGGTCAGTTCCCCGCCATCGGCGGCACGGCGTCCGGCGGCAGGTTCGGCGGCACGCGGGCGAGGCGGAAGGCGGCCTTGATGAGGGCGGCATTATCAGGCGCCTCGCTGCCATCGGGCAGATGCTTGCCGTCCTCCAGCCCGATGCGCCCGTCCAGACCGCGCATCAGCGCGTCCTGGTAGAGCGGCCAGACGCTGGCATCCAGCCCGTGCTGCAGCACCGGGACATCGAGGCTGGCACGGGCCAGCACCTTGCGGATGGCGGCGGCGACGGCAAGCCCTTCCTCGACATCCTGCTCGTTGATCTCGATCAGGATGCGCAGGCATTTCTTGGCCTCGGGCAGGGTGACGAAGCGCTCGGCATCCGCCACCGACCACAGCCCCGCCTCGACGCCGATGCCGCGCGACAAAGCGAGGGCGATCATCTCAGGCGCGTCGTCCTCGATCAGATTGACCGAGACATAGTCCGGCAGCACCTGCCACGCCTTCATCGCGGTGAGCCGGCCCGTCCCGCCCGGGGCGATGCCGGCATGGGTCGACAGGCCGATGGGCACGTCGGGCAGCTTGGCCCGGATGGCCTCGATCGCGGCGGCGACATGGGCGGGGTCGAGCGTCTCGGCGCCGGAGGGATCGCGCGGATGCAGATGCAGTTCGCTCGCCCCGGCGGCGATGACCGCCGCCGCATCCGCCGCCAGACGCGCGGGCGTGAGGGGGGTGTAGGCATGGAAGGCGCTGTCGCGCGATCCGTTGAGGCAGGCTTGCAGCATTGCGGTCTCCCTTTTCCTTGCCCTCTTCAACCCGCCAGAAAGCCCTTTCGTTTCAGGCGTTGTACGGAGCGCTCCAGCGCCTGCAGGAATTCCGAGCGATCGCGGGGCGAAAACGGGCGGGGGCCACGGGTGATCTCGCCGGCTTCGCGCAGATCTGCCATCAAATTGCGGGTCGCCAGCTGCATGCCGATGGAGGCGGCGGTGAAGGGTTTCCCGGTGGGGCCAATGGCCTCCGCCCCCTTCGCCACCACCCGCGCGGCCAGCGGCACGTCGGCGGTGATGACGAGATCGCCCTCTTCCACCCGCTCGACGATCCAGTCATCGGCGACATCCGGCCCGGCGGCGACCACGACGCGCTCGACCTCGGCCTCGCGCGGCACCGCGATCCAGGAATTGGCGACAAGGAACACCTTGAGCCGGTGGCGGGCGGCGACGCGATAGGTCTCGTCCTTCACCGGGCAGGCATCGGCGTCGATATAGATGAGGATCGGCTTCGGCAAAGTAATCCTAGAGGTAAGGGGCTGATGCCCAAGAAAGAAGGGCTGCCCGCGAGGACAGCCCTTCCCATGTCAGACCGCGGTCCGGTCCGGTAACTGCCTAGGAGGGCAGTGCGATGGTTCGCATCACGCGGAACGGGCCTCGCAAGAGGCAAGCGTCCAGGTCACGGATACCGACGACCGCGGATCAAGACGATCAGACACTGGATCACCTCCTTTCGATTGTTGAAGACAACTGAAGCTTAGACCGATTCGTCGAAAGGTCACGCGCTTGTTGCGGTGCGATGGCGAAATCCGCTGTTCACTTCGCGTTACGGCGCGCAATCTTGAGTGCGCAGGCAGAGGAAGGAACGCGATGAGGCGATGGGGGTGGTTGTTCGCGCTGGTGCTGGCGGCAACGCCGCTGCAGGCCCAGCAAGTCTCCGACAGCCACGCGCCGGAAGCGGCGAGCGCGACGGCGAGCGCCCTGGCGCCAGGCCAGAAGACCGCCACCGGCCGGGACTGGATGGTGACGGCGGCCAATCCGCTGGCGGCGGAAGCGGGCGCGGCGATGCTGCGCGCGGGCGGCAACGCCATCGACGCCCTGGTCGCGGTGCAACTCGTGCTCGGGCTGGTGGAGCCGCAATCCTCCGGCCTCGGCGGCGGGGGATTCCTGGTCTATTGGGACGCCGCCGCTGGCGCGCTCACCACCTTTGACGGGCGCGAGACGGCGCCGCGCGCGGCGACGCCGACCCTGTTCCTGAACGGGGAGGGCGAGCCGCTCTCGTTCATCGACGCGGTGATCGGTGGGCGCTCGGTCGGCACGCCCGGCACGCCGGCGCTGCTGGAAACCGTGCACACGCGCTATGGAAGGCTGGGCTGGGACGCGCTGTTCGCCCCGGCGCTGGATCTGGCGGAGAACGGCTTTGCCGTCTCGCCCCGGCTGGCCGGGCTGATCGCCGGCGACGCGGTGACGCTGGCACGCGACCCGGCAGCGCGGGCCTATTTTCTCGATGCCGCCGGCGCGCCGCTGGCGGAAGGCGCCGTGCTGAAGAACCCGGCCTATGCCGATACGCTAAAGGCGTTGCGCGCGGACGGCGCGGCGGCGTTCTATGAGGGGGCGCTGGCGCCGAAAATCGTCGCGGCGGTGCGCGGTTCGGCCAATCCGGGCGGGCTCTCGCTGGAGGACCTGCGCGACTATCAGGTGAAGGAGCGGGCGCCGGTCTGCGGCGCCTATCGCGGCCTCACTGTCTGCGGCATGGGGCCGCCGAGTTCTGGCGCGCTCACGCTGGGGCAGATACTGGGCCTGCTGGAGCCTTATGATTTGAAGGCGCTCGGCCCCGCCTCGCCCGAGGCGTGGCGGCTGATCGCCGATGCCTCGCGCCTCGCCTTCGCCGACCGCGAGCGCTACATCGCCGATACCGATTTCGTGCCGGTGCCGACAAAGGGGCTGCTGGCGCGCGACTATCTCGCGGCGCGGGCGACGCTGCTGGCGGGCGATGATGCGCTGCCCGAGGTGGCGGCGGGCACGCCCAAATGGGACCACGCGGGCGTGGCGCCCGCGCGGGCGGATGGCGCGGCGCCGGAACTGCCGTCCACCACCCAGATCACCATTGTCGATGCGCAAGGCAATGTGGTTTCCATGACCTCCACCATCGAGGCCGGCTTCGGGTCGCGGCTGATGGTGGGCGGCTTCCTGCTCAATAACGAGCTGACCGATTTCTCCTTCCGCTCGCACCGCGACGGTGTGCCGGTGGCCAACCGGGTGGAACCGGGCAAGCGCCCGCGTTCCTCGATGGCGCCGACCATCGTGCTAAAGGACGGTCGCCCGGTGCTGGCGCTCGGCTCGCCCGGGGGCAGCCAGATCATTGGCTATGTCGCCAAGACGCTGATCGCCCATCTCGACTGGGGAATGAGCCTGCCCGACGCCATCGCCGCGCCGAATGTGCTGGCGCGCTTCAATGCGGTGGAGATCGAGGCGGGAACGACGGCGGAAGCGCTGGCGCCGGGGCTGAGCGAACTCGGCTTCACCGTGAAGACCGGGCCGATGACCTCGGGCGTGCAGGCAGTGGCGATCACGCCGCAAGGCCTCATCGGCGCCGCCGATCCGCGCCGGGAGGGCGTGGCGATCGGGCAGTGAGGGGTGCGCCCGGACAACATCCTTCGAGGCTCGCTCCGCTCGCACCTCAGGATGACGGTGTTTGGGGGAAGATGGCCGCGCCGATGCCTCCTGGGAGGTTCACCGTCATGCTAAGGTGCCGCCCGTGAGGGCGGCCTCGAAGCACGCAGGCGGGGAAGGGTCCTTCGAGCCTCGCTCCGCTCGCACCTCAGGATGACGTTGTTTCACCGACCGGTACGGCCCCGCCTCAGTGGCTGATCATCCACGGCCGGGCGGACGGGAAGCTCTTGGCGCCGCTGGCGGCGGTGGCGGTCTTGGATTTCTTGGTCCGGCTCTTCATGCCGCCGGCGCAGCAGGAGCAGCTCGACGGGTGCTTCTTCGCCGCGTATTCGCCCGTGGTCATCGGCGCGTGGCTGGCCCGCTCATTGGTGGCGTGGGCTTGGAGGCTGTCGCGCGACATGCCGGAAAAATGCGGCGCGGTGAGCATCACACGCGGGGCCATGGCGCCACAATCCGGGCAGGGCTGGGGCGCCTGATACTCGCTCATCGGCCGCATGGCGGTGAAATCGCCGCAGCTTTCGCATTCATATTCGTAGACGGGCATGAGCGTGTCCTTCACTCGGCGTGGCGTTCGGGCGGGCCTTTGCTGCGGCCTTGTGTGCCCCTTGGGCGTTTCCTCGAAGGCAAGGGCAATGCCAGGCATGGCCCCGGAATTCTGGGAAGGGCGGGGCGACGCCGTTGGCGCCGCCCCGGAATCTTGAGGGAAGGGCGGGGCGACGCCGTGGCATCGCCCCAGAATCTTGAGGGAAGGGCGGGGCGATGCCGTTGGCATCGCCCCGCATGCACCGGACTAAGAGGGGGTCAAAGGTCCGGTGAAAGCGGCATGTCGATCGAGCCGTCGATGAACTTGGTCGGCCCGGCGGCGGTGGGATTGATGTCGAAGTCGAAGATCTCGGTCGGCAGCCACAGCGTGGCGCAGGCGTTCGGGATGTCGACGACGCCGGAGATGTGGCCCTGCACCGGCGCGGTGCCGAGGATCGAATAGGCCTGGGCGCCGGAATAGCCGAACTTCTTCAGGTACTCGATGGCGTTGAGGCAGGCCTGGCGATAGGCGATGTGCACGTCGAGATAGTGCTGGCCGCCATACTCGTCGACCGAGATGCCCTCGAAGATCAGGTAGTCCTTGTAGTTCGGCGTCACCGGCGAGGGCTTGAAGATCGGGTTCTTGATCCCGTACTTGGCCATGCCGCCCTTCAGCACCTCGACCTTGAGATGCACCCAGCCGGCCATCTCGATGGCGCCGCAGAAGGTGATCTCGCCGTCGCCCTGCGAGAAGTGCAGGTCGCCCATGGAGAGGCCGCCGCCTTCGACATAGACCGGGAAGTAGATCTTGGAGCCGCGCGACAGGTCCTTGATGTCGCAATTGCCGCCATGCTCGCGCGGGGGAACGGTGCGGGCGCCCGTGGCGGCAGCCGCGTCCCGCGCGTCGCCGGTCAGACGGCCCATATGGGCGGTGGCGGCGAAGGGCGGGACGGCGAGGGCGGGCACGCGGGTCGGGTTGGTGTCGATCAGCGCCTGCTCGCGGGTGTTCCAGGTCTCCAGCAGCTTCGGGTCCGGCAGGCAGCCGATCAGGCCGGGATGGATCAGCCCGGCGAAGTTCACGCCAGGAACATGGCGCGAGGAGGTGTACATGCCCTTGAAGTCCCAGATCGACTTCTGGGCCAGCGGGAAGTGGTCGGTCAGGAAGCCGCCGCCATTCTTCTTCGAGAAGAAGCCGTTGAAGCCCCACTGGCTGTCGGGCATGGCGCCGATGTCGAGCAGGTCGACGACCAGCAGGTCACCGGGCTCGGCGCCCTTGACGCCGATGGGGCCGGACAGGAAGTGCACGATCGACAGGTCGATGTCGCGCACATCGTCGGCGGAATCGTTGTTCTTGATGAAGCCGCCGGTCCAGTCATAGGTCTCGACGATGAAGTCGTCGCCCGGCTTCACCCAGGCCACCATCGGAATGTCCGGGTGCCAGCGGTTGTGAACCATGTCGTTGTCATAGGCCGACTGGTTCAGGTCGACTTTGATGAGCGTCTCGGTCATGCGTCTCTCTCCCCGGGTACTAGCTGGAAGTTTGGGCAGGCTGGGAACGGCGGTCTGGCGGGGGCTCAGACCGAAAGGAATTTGGCGACCTTGGCCTCGTCGATGTCGGCGCGCTTGTCCTCGTGGACGATCTCGCCGTTCTCGATGACCAGCACCCGGTCGGCGATGTCGAGGGCGAAGGACAGCACCTGCTCGGACACCACGATCGACAGGCCGCGCTCGTCGCGGATGCGCTTCAGCGTGCGCGCCATCTCGCGGATGATCGAGGGCTGGATGCCCTCCGTCGGCTCGTCGAGCAGCAGCACCTTCGGTGCGGTGGCGAGCGCGCGGGCGATGGCGAGCTGCTGCTGCTGGCCGCCGGACAGGTTGCCGCCGCGCCGGCCCTTCATCTCCAGAAGGACGGGGAACAGCTCGTAGATGTCGGGCGGCACCTTGCTCTCGCCGCGCGGGATGAGGCCGGTCTCGATGTTCTCCTGCACCGTCATGGTGGAGAAGATCATCCGGCCCTGCGGCACATAGGCGACGCCGTTCTTGACGCGCTCATAGCTCTTGAACTTGGTGATGTCGGTGGCGCCGACGCTCACCGTGCCGCTCTTGGTCGGCACGATGCCCATGAGCGACTTCATGAGCGTGGTCTTGCCCATGCCGTTGCGGCCCATGATGGCGATGATCTCGTTCGGCGCCACCTTGAAGTCGAGGCCGTGCAGAACCTCGCTCTCGCCATAGGAGACGTGCAGCCTGGATACGTTCAGCATGATCCGCCCCTCAATGGCCGAGATAGACTTCGATGACCTTCGGGTCCGCCTGGACCTTGGCCATCGAGCCTTCCGAGAGAATCTTGCCCTGGTGCAGCACCGTCACCTTGTGGGCGATGTCCTCGACGAACTTCATGTCGTGCTCGATCACGATCACCGAGCGGTTCTTGATGATGGTGTTGAGCAGTTCGGCGGTCTTCTTGCGCTCGGAGACGCTCATCCCGGCGACCGGCTCGTCGAGCATCAGCAGTTCCGGGTCCTGGATCAGCAGCATGCCGATCTCCAGCCACTGCTTCTGGCCGTGCGAGAGATATTCGGCGCGCTGGTCGAGCTGGTCGGCGAGGAAGATGGTCTCGGCGATCTCCTGCACCCGCTCCTTCACCGCCCGGTCGCGCCGGAAGGTCAGCGCTCCGGGCACCGAGCGGCCCTTGGGGTAGGAGATCTCCAGGTTCTCGAAGACGGTCAGGTCCTCGTAGATCGACGGGTTCTGGAACTTGCGCCCCACCCCGGCGCGCACGATCTCGTGCTCCTTCATCTTGGTGAGCTCGCGGTCCTTGAACCGGATCGAGCCGGTGGTCGCCCGGGTGCGGCCGCAGATGAGGTCGAGCACCGTGGTCTTGCCGGCGCCGTTGGGGCCGATGATGACCCGGATCTCGTTCTCGTCGACATAGAAGGACAGGTCGTTGACCGCCTTGAATCCGTCGAAGGAGACGGTGAGGCCTTCCACCGCAAGGACGAAATCCTTGTTCATGGTGTCGGTGATGACAGCGGTGTTCATGGCGCGCGCTCCTATTCGGCGGCGGCGGGGGCGGCCGTCCCGGAGGGCGGCGCGGCGGGCGGAGTCGCGGGAGGGCTGGCCCGGCGCTTGGCCGCGCCGCCGAAGAGCGGGCCCAGATGCGGGGCGATGTAGCTCTGCCAGAGGCCGGCAATGCCGTTCGGGAAGATCAGCACCACGGCGATGAACAGGCCGCCAAGGCCGAACAGCCAGAGTTCCGGGAAGCTCTCGGAGAACGAGGTCTTGGCCCAGTTCACCAGCAGCGTGCCGTAGATGGCGCCGAGAATGGACAGGCGCCCGCCGACCGCGGCGTAGATCACCATCTCGATCGAGGGCACGATGCCGACGAAGGAGGGCGACATGAAGCCCACCTGCAGGGTGAACATCGCCCCGCCAATGGCCGAGAGCGAGGCGGCGAGGCAGAACACGAACACCTTGAAATTGGCGACGTCGTAGCCGGAGAAGCGCACCCGGTCCTCCTTGTCGCGCATGGCGACGAGGATGCGGCCAAGCTTCGAGGACTTCACGAAATAGGCGATCAGGATGCAGGCGATGAGCAGGCCGACGCAGACGAAATAGAGGATGGTCTTGGCGCTGTCGGTGCGGATGTCCCAGCCGTTCAGCGTGCGCAGATCGGTGATGCCGTTGATGCCGCCGGTATAGCCCTGCTGGCCGATGATCAGGATGGTCATGATCGCGGCGAGCGCCTGGGTGATGATGGCGAAGTACACGCCGCCCACCCGCCGCTTGAACATGGCGAAGCCGACGATGAAGGCGAACAGCGCCGGCACCAGGATCACCGCGATGAGGGTGAGGGTGAGGCTGTTGAAGGGCTGCCACATCAGCGGCAGCTCGGTGATCTGGTTCCAATCCATGAAGTCCGGGATGCCCGGCGTGGTCTGGATCTTGGTGGCCTCGACGCTGGAGGATTCCAGCTTGAGGAACATCGCCATGCAGTAGCCGCCAAGGCCGAAGAACACGCCCTGGCCGAGGGAGAGAATCCCGGCATAGCCCCAGCACAGCACCAGGCCGAGCGCGACGAAGGCATAGGTGAGGTACTTGCCGACGAATTGCAGGCGGAAATTGTCCAGCGTCAGCGGCAGGATGACGATCAGCAGGAAGGCGAGAACGGCGATCCCGATCATGTCCTGCGGGCGCAGGAAGAAGGTGCGGTCGGACTTGAGCATGTGCGCCTCCTCAGCGACGGACCTTGATGACGAACAGGCCCTGCGGCCGCAGCATCAGGATGATGACCACGCCGAGCAGCGTGAGGACCTTGGCCATCGAGCCGGAGAGGAAGAACTCCATGGTCGACTGGGCCTGCGAGATGGTGAAGGCGGAGGCGATGGTGCCGAGCAGGCTCTGCGCGCCGCCGAAGACGACGACCAGGAAGGTGTCGACGATGTAGAGCTGGCCGGAGGTGGGGCCGGTCGAGCCGATCATGGTGAAGGCGGAGCCGGCGATGCCGGCAATGCCGCAGCCCAGGCCAAAGGTGTAGCGGTCGACCTTCTCGGTATCGATGCCCACCGCCCCGGCCATGACGCGGTTCTGCACCACGGCGCGCACCTGCTTGCCCCAGGCCGACTTGTACATCAGCAGGGCGACGGCCACGGTGATGGCGATGGTCAGGGCCATGACGAACAGGCCGTTGATCTGCACTTCCACCATGTCGGTGACGGGAAGCGAGCCCATCATCCAGTTCGGCAGCTCGACGCCCACCTCGCGCGGGCCGAAGACCGAGCGATAGACCTGCTGGAGGATGAGGCTGAGGCCCCAGGTGGCGAGCAGCGTGTCGAGCGGGCGTTTGTAGAGCCGGCGGATCATCAGCCATTCCACCGCCATGCCGAGCGCACCGGCGGCGAAGAAGGCCAGTATCATCGCCAGGAAGAAGTAGGCGCCGAACAGGCTGGGAAGGTAGTTCAGGAAGAATTGAGAGGTGAAATAGGTGACATAGGCGCCGAGGATCATGAACTCGCCATGCGCCATGTTGATGACGCCCATCTGCCCGAAGATGATGGCGAGGCCGAGGGCCATGAGGACGAAAACCGAGAACAGGATGAGGCCTGCGAAGCCCTGCATCACGAAAATCGAGCCAAGCTCGGCCAGCGAATAGTCAGCGAACATTCAAGGTTCCCCCGGCGTGCGCGCAGGTGCGCGGTCTCGCGTCAACGGCAAAGAGCCCCGGAGAGGGCGCGTGGCCCTCTCCGGGTGGGAGTGTCAGGCGATCACTGGTAGCCCTTCGGGAACGGATCGGGCTCGATGAGGTCCGGGGTCTCGTAGACCACCTGGAACTGGCCATCGGGCAGAGCGAGGCCGATGCGGGCCTTCGACCACAGATGGTGGTTCTCGTGGATCTTGACGTAGCCTTCCGGCGCCTTGTTGAACTCGATGCCGGCCGAGGCGGCGGCAATCTTGTCCACATCGAAGCTGCCGGCCTTCTCGACGGTCATTTTCCACAGCCAGGGGCCGAGATAGGCGGCCTGGGTGACGTCGCCGATCACGGTCTTCTCGCCCCACATCTTCTTGAAGGCGGCGACGAATTCCTTGTTGTTCGGGTTGTCGAGCGACTGGAAGTACTTCATCGAGCTGTAGGCGCCGGCGATGTTCTCGCCGCCGATGCCGTCGATCTCGTCCTCGGTGACGGAGATGGTCAGTAGGGTCTGCTTGGACAGGTCGATGCCGGCCGCCTTCAGCTGCTTGTAGAAGGCGACGTTGGAACCGCCGACGACGGCGGCATAGATCACGTCGGGCTTCTTCAGCTTGATCTTGTTGATGACGGAGTTGAACTGGGTGTGGCCGAGCGGGAAATATTCCTCGCCGACGACCGACGAATCCTTCAGGTGCCCTTCAATGTGCTTGCGGGCGATCTTCATCGAGGTGCGCGGCCAGATATAGTCCGAGCCGATGAGGTAGAAGGTCTTGCCGTTCTTGGTCTTGGCGACCCAGTCGAGGCCGGCGAGGATCTGCTGGGTGGCTTCCTGGCCGGTATAGATGACGTTCTTGGACTGCTCCAGGCCTTCATAGAAGGTGGGGTAGTAGAGCATGCCGTTATACTGCTCGACCACCGGCAGCACCGCCTTGCGGGAGGCCGAGGTCCAGCAGCCCATGATGGCGGCGACCTTGTCGTTGACCAGTAGCTTCTTGGCCTTCTCGGCGAAGGTCGGCCAGTCGGAGGCGCCGTCTTCCTGGATGAACTTGATCTTGCGGCCGAGCACGCCGCCCATGGCGTTGATCTGCTCGATCGCCAGCTTCTCGGCCTGCACCGAGCCGGTCTCGGAGATCGCCATGGTGCCGGTGACGGAGTGCAGGATGCCGACGGTGACTTCCGTGTCGGTAACGGCGAGGCCGGTGGTGTTCACCGCCGAGGTGGCGGGCGCCTGGGCCATGGCGGGCGTCGAAAAAAGGCCGCTGGACGCAAGAAGAGGCACCGCCGGGAGCGCCGCAATTCCCATCAAGAGCTTGCGCCGCGTCGTTGAAAACTTGGTCGATTGATCGTTTTGCGAAGACATACGATTCCCCTCCACGGGTTTGACGTGGCCTCAACAAGCTTCTCATGTGCTTGCATTGGCTGGATCGTGGCGGCCGATGTCGCGATGCAGCAATACGTCGATTGACGTATAGGGGAACCGTCTCTGCTCCCGCACAGTGGGGCCGAAGATGGGAAAGCGTGCCCCGCGCCGAAGGTTTTCGTGCGCGGTGCGATCTATTTTTCGCGCGCGCGCGAGAACAAAGTGTCAGACGATAAGAATAATAGTTCGATATCGAGCCTTATTATTGAGCAATCGAAGGGTGTTTTTTCATCTTACGGTAATAAGGTGCATTTTGGTGCGCGGAAAGACCTTGCTGTTTCCGGTCCGGCGCGAGTGGAATGATTTATGCTTTGTCGTTCCGGGGCGGCTTTCGTAGGCGGCCGGGACGGATGTGGTGCAAGAAACACGACATGCCCTGGGGAGGGTGAGCGCGGAAGAATGTCTGGCGTTGGCACGGCGAGGCAAAACCCCATGGCGGCGGAGCAGAAGATCGTTCGCGTTCGGCGCCGCTATAATCAGTGGGTCGTCAACGAGACGCTTGAGGATTATGCGCTCCGCTTCACCGCCAAGAGCGCGCGCCGCTGGTCGGCGCTGCGGGTGGCCAACACCGCGCTCGGCGCCGTGTCGTTCCTGGCGCTGGAGGCGATCGGCGGGGCGATCACGCTCGCCTATGGCTTCCCCAATGCGGTGGCGGCGATCCTGGTGGTCTGCGTCGTCATCTTCGCCGCCGGCCTGCCGATCAGCTACTACGCCGCCAAGTTCGGCGTCGACATCGACCTGCTGACCCGCGGCGCCGGCTTCGGCTATATCGGCTCGACGCTGACCTCGCTGATCTACGCCTCCTTCACCTATCTGTTCTTCGCCATCGAGGCGGCGATCATGGCGCTGGCGCTGGAGATGTGCTTTGGCGTGCCGCTGATGGTGGGCTATTTCATCAGCGCGTTGGTGGTGATCCCGCTGGTCACGCACGGCATCACTTTCATCAGCCGATTCCAGCTCTGGACCCAGCCGGTCTGGCTGGTGCTGAACATCATTCCCTTCATCTTCATCTTCACGCTCTACGACGCGCCGCTGGCCGGCTGGACCTCCTACACCGGCCGTTTCGGCGCCCCGGACGGCTCGTTCGATCTCGTCCTGTTCGGCACCGCGACGACGGTGGTGTTCGCGCTGATCGCGCAGATCGGCGAGCAGGTGGACTTTCTCCGCTTCCTGCCGCGCCGGGCGCCGGGCCGCACCGAGACCCGGCGCAATGTGCTGTGGTGGGTGGCGCTGCTGAGCGCCGGGCCGGGCTGGATCATCCCCGGCGGCATCAAGATGCTGGCCGGCTCGTTCCTCGCCTATTTCGCCCTCACCCAGGGCATCCCCTTCCTGCACGCCGCCGAGCCGACCCAGATGTATCTGGTGGCGTTCAGGACGGTGTTCTCGCCGGAGATGGCGTTGGCTTTCACGGGTCTCTTCGTCATTCTGGCGCAGCTCAAGATCAATGTGACCAACGCCTATGCCGGCTCGATCGCCTGGTCGAACTTCTTCTCCCGCCTGACCCACAGCCATCCCGGCCGGGTGGTGTGGCTGGTGTTCAATGTCACCATCGCGCTGATGCTCATGGCGCTCGGCATCTACAAGGTGCTGGAGCAGATCCTCGGGCTCTATTCCATCGTCGCGGTGGCCTGGGTGGCGGCGCTGGTGGCGGACCTCGTGGTCAACAAGCCGATGGGCTGGAGCCCGCCGGGCATCGAGTTCAAGCGGGCGCATCTCTATGACATCAATCCCGTCGGCGTCGGCGCGCTGCTGGCCGGCACGCTGATCGGCGTCATCGCCTTTGCCGGCTTCTTCGGCCCGACGCTGAAGGTGTTCGCGCCGTTCCTGGCGCTGGTGGTCTCCTTCGTCGCGGCGGCCGGCATCGCCTATGCCACCGGCGGGCGCTACTACATCGCCCGGCGCACGGCGAAGAACTGGGAAGCGCGCCACACGCTCAAATGCTGCATTTGCGAGCACAAGTTCGAGCCGGAGGACATGGCGCACTGCCCGGTCTATGCCGGCCCGATCTGCTCGCTGTGCTGCTCGCTGGATGCGCGCTGCAACGACCGCTGCAAGGAGGATGCGCGCTTTCCCGAGCAGATTCTGGGCGCGCTCCGCGCCACCCTGCCGGGCTGGATGGTGGCGCAGCTCAATTCCCGGCTCGGCCACTATATCGGCGTGATGTCGCTGCTGGCGATCGTCATCGGCGGCATATTGGGCGTCATCTATTTCCAGTCGACCTTCGCCCCGCCCGACCAGACCGAGACGGTCGGCAATGTGCTGTTCACGCTCTACTTCATCCTGCTCATCATCGCCGGCGTCGCCGCCTGGCTGTTCGTGCTGGCGCAGGAGAGCCGGCGGGTGGCGCAGGAGGAGAGCAACCGCCAGACCGCGCTGCTGATGCGCGAGATCGAGGCGCACAAGCGCACCGACGCCAAGCTGCAGAAGGCCAAGGAGGCCGCCGAGGCCGCCAACCTCGCCAAGAGCCGCTATGTCGTCGGCATCAGCCACGAGCTGCGCACCCCGCTCAACGCCATCCTCGGCTATGCCCAGCTGCTGGAGCGCGATGTCGCCATTCCCCCGCACCGGCGCGATGCCATCCGCGTGGTGCGCCGCTCGGCCGAGCATCTGTCCGGGCTGATCGACGGGCTGCTCGACATCTCGAAGATCGAGGCCGGCCGGCTCTATCTCACCCGCGACGAGGTGCGGATCGGCGAGTTCCTCGACCAGCTGGTCGATATGTTCCGGCTGCAAGCGACCGCCAAGGGGATCGATTTCGTCTATGTCCGGCCCGATCGGCTGCCCGGAACCGTGTTCACCGACGAGAAGCGGCTGCGGCAGATCCTCATCAACCTGCTGTCCAACGCCATCAAGTTCACCGAGCGGGGACGGGTGGCGCTGCGCGTTTCCTATCGCAACCAGGTGGCGGAGTTCGAGATCGAGGACAGCGGCATCGGCATTCCCGCCGCCGACCACAAGCGCATCTTCGAGCCGTTCGAGCGCGGGGAGCGGGCCGGCACCTATTCCACCGCCGGCATCGGCCTCGGCCTGACCATCACCAAGCTGCTCACCGAGATCATGGGCGGAGAGATCTCGCTGAAATCGGTGCCGGGCGAGGGCAGTGTCTTCCGCGTCAAGATGATGCTGTCGGAAGTGACCAACCCCTCGCGCCTCGGTCCGATCCAGCACCGGCACATCGCCGGCTACACCGGTCCGCGCCGCACCGTGCTGGTGGCCGACGACGATGTCGCCCATCGCGACCTGATGCACGAATTGCTGGTGCCGCTCGGCTTCACCGTGCTCGCCGCCGCGGACGGCGTGCAGGCGCTCGACATGGTGCGCGAATGGGAGCCGGACATGCTGCTGCTCGACATCGCCATGCCGGGCCTCAATGGCTGGGAGGTGGTGCGCCAGCTGCGCGACGAGGGCTTCGGGCGGCTGCGCATCATCATGATCTCCGCCAATGCCGGGGAGATTCTCGGCGACGGCCTTGCCCAGAATGACGACCATCTGGTCAAGCCGGTGCATCTGCGCACGCTGCTGGAGAAGATGGCGGCGCTGCTCGACCTCGAATGGGTGGGCGACGGCGAACTCGCCGCCCTTGCCGCCGGCGAGGCGAGCAAGCCCGGCGACCTGCGGGCGCCGGCGGGCGTGCATCTCGACGACCTGATGAAGCTGGGGGAGATCGGCTATGTGCGCGGTATCCAGGCCAAGCTTAAGGAAATCGAAGGCGCCTCGCCCGACAACCGCGCCTTTGTCGCTCATATGCGCGACCTGATGGACACGTTCGACCTCAAACAATACATGGCCGTGCTGGAGGCGTTGCGCAGCAATGATGCATAGCGTGGAACGCCGAGACATCGTCCTGGTGGTGGACGATTCGCCCGAAACCCTCAGTCTCCTCACCGACGCGCTGGAAGCGGCCGGCGCCACCGTGCTGGTGGCGACCGAGGGCGCCAACGCGCTGGCGCTGGTCGAGCGCATCACCCCCGACGTGGTGCTGATGGACGCGGTGATGCCGGGCATGGACGGCTTCGAGACCTGCCGCCGGCTCAAGCGCAACAAATCGGTGGCACATGTGCCCGTCATCTTCATGACCGGGCTGTCCGAGACCGAGCAGATCGTGAAAGGGCTGGAGGCGGGCGGGGTCGACTATGTGACCAAGCCGATCTCGCCGGACGAGCTGATCGCCCGCATCCGGGTGCATCTGGCCAATGCCCGCCAGACCCACAGTGCCCGCGCCGCGCTGGACGCCGCCGGGCGCTATCTGCTCTCGGCCAACCGGGCGGGCCGGGTGCTGTGGAGTACGCCGCAGGCCACCGCCTTGCTGACCGCGATCAGCATCTCGCCGGCCGGCGACAGCTTCACCCTGCCGGAGCCCGTGCGGCGCTGGCTGGAAGGCCGCAAGGCCGAGGGCGCCGCCGTCGAGCCAGAGGCGATCGAGGTGGTGATCGAAGGCTCGGCGCGGCGGCTGAAGCTGTCCTATGTCGGGCAGATCGGCCCGGAGGAACTGCTGCTGCGCATCGTCGAGGATTCCGGCATTCCGCCCGAGCAGGTGCTGAAGACCAAGCTGGGCCTCACCTTGCGCGAATCCGAGGTGCTGGTCTGGCTGGCGCGCGGCAAGGCCAATCGCGACATTGGCGAGATTCTGGGCCTGTCGCCGCGCACGGTGAACAAGCACCTGGAGCAGATCTACGCCAAGATCGGGGTCGAGAACCGGGCGGCGGCCACAGCTCTCGCCGTCACCGCGCTGACGCCGCGCTGATCGGCGCGCCGCGATATCTCAGTCGGCCGGGCCGAAGGCGAGGGGGGCAAGGCGCTCCAGCTCGTCATCGGTGAACAGCCGCGAGCGGGTGAGGAAGCGCTGGTCGCGCCCATTCTCCAGGCTGAACATGCCGCCGCGCCCGGGCACGACGTCGATGATGAGCTGGGTGTGCTGCCAGTACTCGAACTGCGACGGGCTCATATAGAAGGGCGCGCCGCCGATCTCGCCCATGCGCACGTCGCGATCGCCGACAATGTAGTCGCCCTGTGCGTAGCACATGGGGGAAGACCCATCGCAGCAGCCGCCGGACTGGTGGAACAGCAGCTTGCCGTGTTCGGCCGCGAGCGTGGCGATGAGGGCCAGCGCCGCCTCGGTGGCGAGGACGCGGGGAATGGAGTCGGTCGCCGGCAGTGCCGGTGCGGCTGTCAGCGTGTCCATGGAAACTCCCGTGAAAGCTCCCTCTCCCCGTCGGGGAGAGGGCTGGGGCGAGGGGCGTTTGGGCTGCCCCTCACCGACCCGCTTCGCGGGCCACCCCTCCCCGATGGGGAGAGGAAAGCTCATGCCGGCTCGCTCAGAAGAAGCCGAGCTTCTTCGGGCTGTAGCTGACCAGCATGTTCTTGGTCTGCTGGTAGTGGTCGAGCATCATCTTGTGGTTCTCGCGACCGATGCCGGACTGCTTGTAGCCGCCGAACGCCGCGTGGGCGGGATAGGCGTGGTAGCAGTTCGTCCACACCCGACCGGCCTGGATGGCGCGGCCGAAGCGGTAGGCGCGGTTGCCGTCGCGGGTCCACACGCCGGCGCCGAGGCCATAGAGCGTGTCGTTGGCGATGTGGAGCGCTTCCGCATCGTCGGTGAAGGTGGTCACGGACACGACCGGGCCGAAGATCTCCTCCTGGAAGATCCGCATCTTGTTGTGGCCCTTGAACACGGTCGGCTTGACGTAGTAGCCGCCGGCAAGATCGCCGCCGAAAGTATTGCGCTCGCCGCCGATCAGGACCTCGGCGCCTTCCTGCTTGCCGATGTCGATATAGGACAGGATCTTTTCCAGCTGCTCGGACGAGGCCTGGGCGCCGATCATGGTCGCCGGGTCGAGCGGCGAGCCCTGGACGATGGCTTCCACCCGCTTCAGCGCCTTCTCCATGAAGCGGTCATAGATGCTTTCCTGGATCAGCGCGCGACTGGGGCAGGTGCAGACCTCGCCCTGGTTGAGCGCGAACATGACGAAGCCCTCGACCGCCTTGTCGAAGAAATCGTCATCCTCGGCCACCACGTCGGCGAAGAAGATGTTCGGCGACTTGCCGCCCAGCTCCAGCGTAACGGGGATAAGGTTCTGGCTGGCATACTGCATGATCAGCCGGCCTGTCGTCGTCTCGCCGGTGAAGGCGATCTTGGCGATGCGGCTGGAGCTGGCGAGCGGCTTGCCGGCCTCGAGGCCGAAGCCGTTGACGATGTTCAGCACGCCCGGGGGCAGCAGGTCGGCGATCAGTTCCGCCAGCACCAGGATGGAGGCCGGGGTCTGCTCGGCCGGCTTCAGCACCACGCAGTTGCCGGCGGCCAGTGCCGGGGCGAGCTTCCATACCGCCATCAGGATCGGGAAGTTCCACGGGATGATCTGCCCGACGACGCCGAGCGGCTCGTGGAAATGATAGGCGATGGTGTCGTGGTCGATCTCGCTGATGCCGCCTTCCTGGGCGCGCACGGCGCCGGCGAAATAGCGGAAATGGTCGATGGCCAGCGGCATGTCGGCCGCGGTGGTCTCGCGGATCGGCTTGCCGTTGTCCCACGTCTCGGCGAGCGCGAGGAGGTCGAGATTTTCCTCCATGCGGTCAGCGATCCTGTTGAGGATCAGCGCCCGCTCGGCGGCCGAGGTCTTGCCCCAGGCATCCTTGGCGGCATGGGCGGCGTCGAGCGCCTTCTCGATATCGTCCGCGTCGGAGCGGGCGATCTCGCAGATCTTGCCGCCGGTGACGGGCGAGGTGTTGTCGAAATAACGGCCGGCGACCGGCTCGACGAACTTGCCGCCGATGAAGTTGCCGTAGCGGGCCTTGAAGGGCGACTGCTTGGTGATGGCGATTTCTGGCTTGTTCATTGGATCCTCCCAGACTGGGACACTCAATATTGCAGCGGCCGTGCCAGACGCGTTCCGCAGTGCACAAAATCGTTGTTGCGACACGGCAAAGGATTGGAATTGCTCGGGTCGGCGATGTACTCGCGTAGGGTTGAGGATGATACCGATGGACGCGGGCTGAAAACTTGGTGCAGACTGTCGGAAAGAACAACAAGACCTGCGACATGTGTGGCATTTTGCAACACTCCGGGAGGATCGCATGCGCCAAGAGGCCTCGCCGCGCGCCGTTCTGGCCGCGCGCAAGCAGTTCTTCCAGCTCGGCCTGCAGGACCGGCCGCTGGCGGCGCTGGTGCCCGAGCCAATCCTGCGCTCGTGGAAGCGCTGCGCCGAGCGCGGGCTCGACAGCGCCGCCCTGCCGCGCCTCGAACCGCTGACCGCCCATGAGCTCAGCGCCATTGCCGAGCGTCACGAGCGGCTGCGCCGGCTGTGCCGGCCGGAAATCGAGAGCCTCTATGCCGACGCGATGCAGACCGGCTGCGTGGTCATCCTCACCGACGCCGAGGGGCTGATCCTCGACGCGCTGGGCAATGCCGATTTCGCCGCGCGGGCGGCGCAGGTGGCGCTGCGGCCCGGCGTGCTGTGGGGCGAGGCCTCCACCGGCACCAATGCCGTGGGCACGGCGCTGGTGGAAGGCCGGCCGATCTGCGTGCATGGCGGCGAGCACTATTATGACCCGCATGGCATTCTGAGCTGCTCGGCGGCGCCGATCCTCGATCCCTATGGCCAGACGGTGGGGGCGCTCGACATGTCGGGCCCGTCGGCGGTGGACCATCGCCATGCGCTCGGGCTGGTGCGGTTGGCGGTGGAGCAGATCGAGCACCGCTTCTTCGACGAGGGTTTTGCCGGCCGCCGGGTGCTGCGGCTGCAGGCCGATCGGGCGCTGCTCGGCACCTCGCGCGAGGGCGTGCTGGTGTTCGAGGATGAGCGGCTGGTGGCGGCGAACCGGGCCGGGCTCGGGCTGGTCGGTGCCGACTGGTCGGCGCTCGGGGACAAGCGGGCCGGCGACCTGCTGGAGCGGCTGCCCGGCACGGATGGCGAGACCCATGCGCTGCGCGGGCGCGGCGGCGGGCCGCTCTATGGCCGCTTCGAGGGCTCGGGCGCGCGGCCTCACGCCACGCCGAAGCCGCGCCCGGCACGCCGCGAGGAAGGGCCGCTGCTCGGCGCCGAGGAGCGGGCGGCGCTGGCGCGCGCGGTGCGGATGGTTGGCGCCGACGTGCCGGTGCTGATCCGCGGCGAGACCGGCACCGGCAAGGAGTTGGCGGCGCGTGAGATCCATCGGCTCAGCGCGCGCGGCGGCGGGGCCTTCGTGGCGGTGAACTGCGCCGCCATCCCCGAGACGCTGATCGAATCCGAGCTGTTCGGCTATGAGGACGGCGCCTTCACCGGCGCCCGCCGGCAGGGGCGGCGCGGCCTGCTGCGCGAGGCCGATGGCGGCGTGCTGTTCCTCGACGAGATCGGCGACATGCCGCTGGCGCTGCAGTCGCGGCTGCTGCGGGTGCTGCAGGAGCGCGAGGTCGCCCCGCTCGGCGGCGGCCGGCCGGTGAAGGTGGATTTCGCCCTGCTCTGCGCCACCCATCGCGATTTGCGCCTGCTGGTGGAAGCCGGCAGCTTCCGGCAGGACCTGTATTTCCGCATCGCCCATTACACGGTCGAACTGCCGCCGCTGCGCCGCCTGCCGGACCGGGCGGAGATCGTGCGGGCGCTGTGGGCACGCCTGGTCGAGGATGAGCGGCTGACGCTCTCCGACGCCTGCGAGGCAAGGCTCGCCGCCTATGACTGGCCGGGCAATTTCCGCCAGCTGGCCGGCACGCTGCGCGCCCTGGCGGCGCTGGCCGACCCGTTCCGTCCCGTGGGCGAGGACATGCTGCCGCCGGAGATTCTGGCGGCGCCGGCGACGGCCCCGGTGGGCACGCTCGACGCGCTTACCGTCGAGGCGATGCGGCAGGCGGTGGAGGCCTGCGGCGGCAATGTCTCGCAGGCGGCCCGCCGGCTCGGCGTCAACCGCTCGACGCTCTACCGGCGGCTGTTCCACGCCTGAGCCGAGACCAAGGGAACTCGCGCCGGTCCGGCCCGTTACCTCCTGACATATCCATGGAGGCCGCCCGATGGTTCTTGATCCCCGCAAGCTCGACCAGAACCCTGTCGTCGTCGATCCCGCCAATGTCGACGCCGTGCTCGAAGACCGGACCACGGCGGTGTCCGACCCAATGAAGCCGCCGCTGGGCGAGGTCGACAACGACAATCACCCCATCGATGGCGAGCCCGCCGCCCGCGACGGCGGCCGCTTCGCGCCCGACACCGTGCAGACGGTCGACGGCTCGCTCGACGGCACGCCGAAGAAGCCGGACGACCCGCGCCGCTGAAGCGGCGGGCTGGCGCTCACAGCTCGGTCGGCGGCGGGTCCTTCTTGGGCGCGGCGTCGTTGCCTTCCACCCGGTCGCGATAGAGCGAGGCGCTGGCCAGCAGCATCAGCGTGACCGGGGTGGTGATGGTGACGAACAGGCCGATCAGCACCTCGTGCACCAGCGGCCGGCCCTGCAGCACCGAGAAGCAGATCATCGAGGCGACGAGAATAAGTCCGGTGCCCAGCGTGGCGCCGAGCGAAGGGGCGTGCAGCCGGGCATAGAAATCCGGCAGCCGCCACAGGCCGATCGAGCCGAGCAGCGTCACCAGCGCGCCGGCCACCAGGAAGAACGAAACGAGGATGGCCGCCCAGAGCGGAAGGTCGGGGGCGCTCATTCGATCACCTCGCCGCGCATCAGGAACTTCGCCAGCGCCACCGTGCCGACGAAGCCGAGCAGGCCGATGACCAGCGCCGCCTCGAAATAGAGCGTGGCGCCGCTGCGAATGCCCAGGGTGACGAGCAGCAGCATGGCGTTCACATAGAAGGTGTCGAGGCCGATGATGCGGTCCTGCGCCCGGGGGCCGCGCATGAAGCGCAGCACCGCGCAGGCCATGGCGAGGGTCAGTAGCACCTGCGCCACGGTGATCGACCAGCCGAGGATGGCGACGCTCATTCAAAGATCTCCATCAGCAGGCTCTCATAGCGCTCCTTGATGGTCCGCACCCAGTACCTGTCGTCTACGAGGTCGAGCACATGCAGCATCAGCACGCGCCGCGAAGGGTCGTAGCGCACCCATTGCGTGCCGGGCGTGCAGGTGAGGATGATGGCCAGAACGGCGAGCCCATAGGGGCTGGTGAGGTCGAGCCGCAGGCTCATGAAGCCGGAATGGGTGCGCCGGTCCTCACTGCCGAGGATGATGCTGCCGACCGCGAGATTGGAGCGGAACACGTCGACGAAGACCCGCCCGGCCAGGCGCGCCACTGCGCCGGGACGGCGCAGCCGGCCGGCCGGCGGGTCCAGCGCCACCATCGCCCAGCAGCCGCCGAAGGCGACGACCGACCCGAGCAGGATCTGCCCCGCCGACAGGCTCTGGGTCATCAGCAGCCACATGCCCAGCAGGGCCAGGAACAGCAGCGGGTAGGGCAGAACGCGCTTCAGCCGGCTCATGGCGGACCTCCCGCCGGGCCGTGCCCGCTGGCGCGGGGGTCGCTCATGCCATGGCCGACGGGCCGGTCGCCGAGCACGTCGCGGGCATACTCGCTTGGCCAGTAGAGGATCTGGGCGGTCGCCTCCATGTAGCGCATGACCGGGCCGCCGGCGAAGGTCATCGCCGCGCACAGGAACAGCAGCGCCCCCACCGGGATCGCCTCAATGGCGCGCACCCGGGGAATATCCGTCTCCGCCGGCACCCAGAGGGTGCGGATGCCGTTGCGGGTCATGGCGATGAGCGTGGCAAGGCCCGACAGCATCAGCAGCGCGACGAAGGACCAGTGGGCGAAGGGGATGTCGCCGGCCTCGTTCAGCAGCGCCGACAGCATGGCGAATTTGGCGATGAAGCCGGAGAGCGGCGGCAGGCCCGCGAGCAGCGCCGTCGAGGCCAGGAAGGCGCCGCCGAGCACGGCGATGGTGGCGGGGATGGCGACGCCCACCTCCTCGTCCTCGTCCTCGATGTCCTCCTCCGGGTCGCCGAAGATTTCCAGCGTGACGGCCAGCACGTCGGCGCCGGCGGCCTGGCCGCGCTCGATCAGCTCGACCAGCAGGAAATAGGCGCTGATCGCCAGGGTGGAGGTGACGAGATAATAGAGCGCGCCTGATATCACCGCGCTGTTGCCGGTGCCGATGGCGGCGAGCAGCGTGCCGGAGGAGATCAGCACCGAATAGCCGCCCAGACGCTGCATCGACTGCGAGGCCAGCACGCCGAGCCCGCCGAACAGGATGGTGGCCATGCCGCCATAATACAGCCAGAGCGCGCCGAACTCCTCCGAGGCGCCCGCCTCGTCGCCGAAGCACAGCAGGAACAGCCGCAGGATCACATAGATGCCGACCTTGGTCATGATCGCGAACATGGCCGCGATCGGCGCGCAGGCGGCGGCATAGGTGGTCGGCAGCCAGAAGCTGAGCGGCCACATGCCGGCCTTCACCAGGAAGGCGATGCCGAGCACCGCCGCGCCCGCCTCCATCAGCGTGCGCGACTCCGGCGCCAGGGTCGGCACGATCCGGCTGAGATCGGCCATGTTGAGGGTGCCGGTGACGCCATAGATCACCGCCACGCCGACGAGGAACAGCGACGAGGCAACGAGGTTGATCGGGATGTAGTGCAGCCCGGCCCGCACCCGCGCGGTGCCCGAGCCGTGCAGCACCAGCCCGTAGGAGGCGGCGAGCAGGATCTCGAAGAACACGAACAGGTTGAACAGGTCGCCGGTGAGGAAGGCGCCGTTGAGGCCGGTCAGCAGCAGCAGGAACAGCGTGTAGAAGCGCGGCCCCGCCTTGTGCCAGCGCGCCATGGCGAAAAGCAGCGTGGCGCAGCCCAGCACGGAGGTGAGCAGCAGCATCAGCGCCGCCAGCCGGTCCACCACCAGCACGATGCCGAAGGGCGGCGGCCAGTTGCCCAAGGGGTAGACGATCATGGTCGACCAGCGGTCGCCATTGGGCAGGCCGACCAGCACCACCAGCGTCACCGCGATGGCCAGCAGCGCGAAGACGGTGGCCAGGCTGAGCGACATCTTCAGCAGGCGGCGGCGCTCGTCGAACAGCAGCATGAAGGCGCCGACGGCCAGCGGCAGCAGGACGGGCAGGATGGCGAGATGGTCGAGAACCGGGGTCATCGGTCCGGCTCCCGTCCGTCGACATGGTCGGTGCCGGTGCGCCCGCGTGCCGCCAGCAGCACGACCAGGAACAGCGCCGTCATGGCGAAGCCGATGACGATGGCGGTGAGCACCAGCGCCTGCGGGATCGGGTCGGCGATGGCGGTGGGATCGCCGACGCCGCCCGGCGCGAGGATGGGCGGCGCATCGACGCGCAAGCCGCCGCCGGCCATGGCGAAGATGAACAGGTTCACCGCATAGGAGAGCAAAGCGAGGCCGATGATGACCTGGTAGGTGCGCGGGCGCAGCAGCAGCCACACGCCCGAGGCGGTGAACAGGCCGATGCCGATGGAGAGGACGATTTCCATCAGTCGCTCCCCTCATTGGCCTGCGCGGCGCGCGAGCTGCGCAGCGACTGGTGGGCGAGGGCGATGAGGATCAGCACCGTGGCGCCGACCACCAGCGCGAACACGCCGAGATCGAACAGCAGCGCCGAGGCCGCCGGCATCTTGCCGATGAGCGGCAGCTCCACATACTGGAAATGCGAGGTGAGGAAGGGATAGCCGAACCACCAGGAGCCGACGCCGGTGGCGCAGGAGGTGAGCAGGCCCAGCCCCATCCAGCGCAGCGGCAGCACCCGCAGATGGTCCTCCACCCAGCGCGCTCCGCTCGCCATGTACTGAACGACGAAGGCGATGGAGAGGGTGATGCCGGCGGCGAAGCCGCCGCCCGGCAGATCATGGCCGCGCATGAACAGATAGACCGCCATGACCGCGATGACCGGGAACAGCCAGTGCATGATGAGGCGCGGGATGAGCATGTAGTCGGCCACCGTGTCGCCGGGCGAGCGGTCGGGCGAGGCCTCGTCATAGGCGTTCTGGATGCGCTGCTGCTCCGGGGTGCGGATGCTCTCCGGCGCGGGACGGAACCGGCGCAGCAGGGCGAAGACGGTGAGCGCTGCCAAGCACAGCACGACGATCTCGCCCATCGTGTCGAAGCCGCGGAAATCGACCAGGATGACGTTGATGATGTTGGTGCCGCCGCCTTCCGAATAGGCGCGCTCGACGAAGAAGCGCGAGACGCTTGAGGTCAGCGGGCGGGTCATCAGGCAATAGGCCAGGAACGCCATCACCCCGCCGAGCGCGCAGGCGATGGTGATGTCGACATAGCGGCGCAGCAGCACCTTCAGCGGCGGGCGCGTGGGATAGATGTCTTCGATGCGCTTGGGCAGCCAGCGCAGGCCGAGCAGGAGCAGCACCGTGGTCACGATCTCCACCAGCAGCTGGGTGACGGCGAGGTCCGGGGCCGAGAGCCAGACGAAGGTGAGGCAGGTGACGAGCCCCGCCCCGCCGACCAGCACCAGCGCGGCGAAACGGTGATACTTGGCCTGATAGGCGGCGCCGAGCGCGCAGGCCCCGCCGATCAGCCACAGCAGGGCGAAGGCGGGCGGCAGCGGCGTGCCGGGCATGTCGCCGGTGCCGACGGCGCCATTGGCGAGGAAGGGCGCCAGCGCCGCCACCACGGCGAGGCAGATGACGATCCGCATCTGCGGCTGCAGCCGCCGCGTGCCGAGCGCCGATTCGGCGGCCCGCGCCCATTGCCAGGAGAGCGTCGCCAGCACCTTTTCGAAAATGCGCTGGCCCTTGAAGTCGCGCAGGATCGGCGGGCCCTCGATGCCGCTCTCGAGGTAGCGGCGCAGGCCGAGATACAGCACCACGCCGCCGGCCATGGCGATCAGGCTCATCATCAGCGGCAGGTTGAAGCCGTGCCAGAGCGCCAGGCTGTAATAGGGCGGGGTGGCGTCCAGCAGGCCCTTGACGGCGGTGGCGAGCGCCGGGCCGACCGTCAGGCTCGGCACGATGCCGATCAGCAGGCAGATCAGCACCAGCAACTCGATCGGAAAGCGCATCCAGTGCGCCGGCTCGTGCGGGCGGTGCGGCAGGTCGATGGGCGGGGGGCCGAAGAACACGCCGAGGATGAAGCGCAGCGAATAGGTGACGCTGAACACGCCGGCGAGCGTCGCCCAATAGGGCAGGCTGTCGTCGAGCAGCGAGCCGGTATGGTCGGCCACCGCCTCGGCAAAGAACATTTCCTTTGAGATGAAGCCGTTGAGCAGCGGTACCCCGGCCATGGCGGCGGCGGCGACCATGGCGAGCGTGGCGGTGAACGGCATGTAGCGGTAGAGCCCGCTCAGCTTGCGCAGATCTCGGGTGCCGGTTTCATGGTCGATGATGCCGGCCGCCATGAACAGCGACGCCTTGAAGATGGCGTGGTTCAGCGTGTGGAAGATCGCCGCCACCGCCGCCAGCGGGCTGCCGAGGCCGAGCAGGAGGGTGATCAGGCCGAGATGGCTGATGGTGGAATAGGCGAGCAGACCTTTCAGGTCCTGCTGGAAGATGGCGATGAAGGCGCCGAGCAGCAGCGTCACCAGCCCGGCCGGCACCACCATGTAGAACCAGGCATCGGTGCCGGACATGACCGGCCACAGCCGCATCAGCAGGAAGATGCCTGCCTTCACCATGGTGGCGGAGTGGAGATAGGCCGATACCGGGGTCGGCGCCGCCATGGCGTGCGGCAGCCAGAAATGGAACGGGAACTGCGCGCTCTTGGTGAAGGCGCCGAGCAGGATCAGCACCAGCGCCGGCACGTAGAGATCGCTCTGGACGATGAGGTCGCGCGATTCCAGCACCTGGTCGATGTCGTAGCTGCCGACGATGCGCCCGACCAGCAGCACCCCGACCAGCAGGCACAGCCCGCCGGTGCCGGTGACGGTGAGCGCCATGCGGGCGCCGTCGCGCGCGCTGGCGCTGTGGTGCCAGTAGCCGATCAGCAGGAAGGAAAACAGGCTGGTCAGCTCCCAGAAGAACACCAGCTGGATCAGGTTGCCCGACAGCACGATGCCGATCATCGAGCCCATGAAGGCGAGCAGGAAGGAGAAGAAGCGCGGCACCGGGTCTTCGCGCGACATGTAGTAGCGGGCATAGAGCACGACGAGCGCGCCGATGCCGAAGATCATCATCGCGAACAGCCAGGCGAGGCCGTCGAGCCGCAGGCTGAAGTCGAGCCCCAGCATGGGCAGCCAGGACAGCCAGAACTGCACCGGCGCCCCTTCCGCCACCGTGGCGTACAGCCCGATGGTGATTGCCATCCCCGCCACCGCCACGCTGCCCGCCAGAACCGCCGCCGCATTGCGCGCATGGGTCGGCAGGAACCCCGCAGCGAGGCTGCCCAGGAACGGCAGGGCCAGCGCGACGAGGAGGAGCGTGTCATGCGGCATAGGTAGCGGGAGCCTCCCTGCGGGCGGTTAATCCTCAGCGTCTTGCGAGATGTCGCCCATTATGGTTGATTTGGTCGTCTTCACGCAAGGCAGAAACGATGGAACTGGCGCCCGAACAATGCCGCGCGGCACGTGGGCTTCTCGACTGGACGCAGGAGCATCTGGCCGAGCGCGCCGGCGTTTCCCGTAGCACGGTGCGCGATTTCGAGCGGCACCGCCACGTGCTTCATCGCGGCACCGAAACCCTGCTGGTCAACACGCTGCAGGAAGCCGGCGTGATGCTGCTGCCGCCCGGCGAGCATGGGCCGGGGGTGCGGATACGCTGAGGGGCGGGCCAGACCCCGCGTCGTTCAGCATGAAGCCTTGCTCCTCCTTGCCCGCGCAGCTTTCCCGCAGGACCGAGCTTGACCCGGCCACCCAGATTTCGCGCGCCGGGCCCGCGACGAGGCTGGGTCCCCGGGTCAGGCCCGGGGATGAGGGCCGCGGGGTGGGGGAGGGAAACGGAAAGCAGCCCCTACTTCCACATCGCCCGCATGCGCGCGCCGATATCGACCGCCGCGCGCGGCTCGCTTGGCCGGCCTGCCGCGTCCGCCGTCGCCGGCGGCCAGCTGGCCATGGCGAAGCGGCCGAGGATGGTGGGCGGGATGAAGCGGGTGCGGGCGGCATAGACGTGGCGGTCGCCGCGCGCGGCCTGGCCATGGGTGAAGAAGCGCTGCGGCAGCATCAGATGCAGGCTGTCCTTCGCCCGCGTCATCGCGACATAGAGCAGGCGGCGCTCCTCCTCGATCTCCTCGCGCGTGCCGGTGCCGAGATCGCTCGGGATGCAGCCATCCACCGCGTTGAGCACGAACACCGATTTCCATTCCTGCCCCTTGGCCGAATGGATGGTGGAGAGGATGAGATAATCCTCGTCGCGGTGCGGCGGCCCGGCCTCGGCGCTGGTGGCGTCCGGCGGGTCGAGCGTCAGCTCGGTGAGGAAGCGGGCGCGGGAGGGGTAACTCGCCGCGATCTGCGCCAGCTGAACGAGGTCCGCCTGCCGGCTGCCGGCATCCTCGTGCAGGCGCTCCAGCAGCGGCTCGTACCAGGCGCGCACGAGGTCGAGCTCGCCCGGCCAGCCGGCGGCATTCGCCTTCAGCTCGCGCGCCATGGCGAGGAAGGCGGGCCATTCCTGCTCGGCGCGGGCCGGGGGCGTGACCGCTTCCAGCGCCGGCAACAGCGTGCCGGCGGCATCGACCGAATCGAGAATGCGGCCGGCGGTGGCCGGGCCGAGGCCGGAGAGCAGGCGCAGCACGCGGAACCCCGCCACGCGGTCGCGCGGGTTCTCGACGAAGCGCAGCACGCCGAGCACATCCTTCACATGGGCGGAATCGAGGAATTTCAGCCCGCCGAACTTCACGAAGGGAATATTGCGCCGGGTGAGTTCCACCTCCAGCGGGCCGCTGTGATGGGCGGCGCGGAACAGCACCGCCTGCTGCTTGAGGGCGATGCCGTCCTCACGGTTTTCCAGCACGCGGGTGGCGATGAAATTCGCCTGGTCGATCTCGTCGCGCACGTTCACCAGCACCGGCCGCTCGCCGGTGGCGCGCTCGGACCAGAGATTCTTGGCGTAGCGCTCGCTGGCGAAATCGATCACCGCATTGGCGGCGGCGAGGATGGGCTGGGTGGAGCGGTAATTCTGCTCCAGCATGATGGTATCAGCGCGCGGGGTGAAGTGGCCGGGGAAGTCGAGAATGTTGCGCACCGTGGCGGCGCGGAAGGAATAGATCGACTGGGCGTCGTCGCCGACCACGGTGAGACCGCGCCCGTCCGGCTTCAGCCCCAGCAGGATCGAGGACTGGAGCCTGTTGGTGTCCTGATACTCGTCGATCAGCACATGGTCGAAGCGGCTTGACACCTCGCCGGCCAAAGCGGGCTCGCCCATCATCTGCGCCCAGTAGAGCAGCAGATCGTCGTAATCGAGCACGTTCTGGCGCTGCTTGGCCTCGACATAGGCGGAGAAGATCGCCTTCAGCTCGTCGTTCCATCCGGCGCACCACGGGAAGGCGCGGCCGATCACCTCTTCCAGCTTCTGCTCGGCATTCACCGCGCGGGAATAGATGGCGAGCAGGGTGCCCTTGGTGGGAAAGCGCTTCTCCGTCTTCGAGAAGCCCAGCTCATGGCGGATGAGGTTGATGAGGTCGGCGCTGTCCTCGCGGTCATGGATGGTGAAGTTCGGGTCGAGGCCGATCGCGAGCGCATGGTCGCGCAGCAGGCGGGCGCCGATGCCGTGAAAGGTGCCGGCCCAGGTGAGCCCTTCGGTCAACGCCCGCGCGTCGGGCCCCAGCACCTTGGCGGCGATGCGCTCGACCCGGCGCGCCATCTCCGCCGCCGCCCGGCGCGAGAAGGTGAGCAGCAGGATGCGGCGCGGATCGGCGCGGTTGACGATGAGATGGGCGACGCGATGGGCGAGCGTGTCGGTCTTGCCCGAGCCCGCGCCGGCGATGACGAGGAGCGGCCCGCCGACCACCTCGCCGGTGCCGGTGATGCCATGTTCGACCGCCTGCCGCTGCTGCGGGTTGAGCCGGTCGAGATAGGCGGCGGGAAGCATGGGCGGACGAATCTCCGGGAAGGGAACCTCCCGCCCAGAGAGCACGTTTCGCGTTTTGTTCGCAATCGCGCCTCGCATCGCCAGGCGGTTGGCCCGCAACTCTCAGCGGCGCGCCCGGAACGAAAAGGGCCGCCCCCGGGGAGAGGGCGGCCTTTCGAGTAAAGCGAGGGGCGTGCGATCAGCAGGGGGTCTGCTGGCTGGTGCAGTCGCGGCTGGAACTGGTGTCGTCCGGACGGTCGGCATTGGCCGGGGCGGTCGCGCCGGCATCCGTGCCACCCATGGTGCCGGAGGTGGTGTTGCGACCTTCCGAGGAGCCCATGCCCGAGCCCGCCGCGGGGTTCATCTCGCCGGCCGGGGTGGAGCGGCTGTCGGTGGTGCCGGAACTGCCGGCGGAGCCACCCGTATTGGCGCCCGCGCTCGACGACGTGCCGTCCGAGCCGGAGCTCTGGGCGAAAGCCGGGGCGCTGAGAGCAAGCATCGCCGCGAGAACGGCCGCAGAAGTCGTCTTGACGTTGATCATAGGATATCCTCCGGTTTGTGTGAGGAATAATCCTGAAGATTACGTATGGTTCCAAATAATTGAAACGTTGTTGCGACCTTAATTTGCTACCTCTTGGCTGCAATATGGTAGTTGTTGCCCATGATACTGGCCAGATGTTACCGAAGGAGCGTGAATATATTACCATGAGAGGCGCCATGCGCGCGCCTCTCCCGTCAAAGGCAGGATGTTTCCATGCCTGACGCCCACGCCGGCCAGCCTGCCGCGCCGGCGGATCGGGCGAGGCGTGGTCGCTCGTCGCGCGGGAGCGTGCCCCGAAGGCACGCCGGCCGCTGTCAGTTGTCGAACATCTCGTCGGCGGCGGTAATGAGGCCGATGCTGGGATTGGCGGCGCAGTATTCGCCGAGCTTGCCGGCATTCTCGACGAACTTGTCGGTGTCGATCACCGGGGGCGCGTCGACATCCTTATAATAGGCGTCGAGCCAGGCCAGCGTCAGCATGATCTCGGTCTTGTCGCTCTCCAGGAACTGCGCGCAGGTCGTGGTGGAGAGGTCGATCTTGTCCGCCAAAGCGGCGTGGGGCAGGCAAGCGGCGGCAGCGCCGGCGAGGGCGAAGGCGAGAACGAGCTTTCTCATGAATCAACCTGCGGGGGTGAGCGGTGGCACGGCCAAAGCTACCATGCCACCACGCGGCGCGCCACGCGGCCGCCGCCGTCTCAGCCGCGCTTGCGCACGAATTCGGTGCGCAGGACCAGGCCCTTGATGCCCTCGAAGCGGCAGTCGATTTCTTCCGGGTTGTCGGTGAGGCGGATGGTCTTGATCACCGTGCCCTGCTTCAGCGTCTGGCCGGCGCCCTTCACCTTCAGGTCCTTGATCAGCACGACGGAATCGCCGTCGGCCAGCACGGTGCCGGAAGCATCCCGCACCTCCACCGCGGCGGTGGCGGCCGCCTTCATTTCCGAGGCCGGGCGCCATTCGCCGGTGGCTTCGTCATAAACATAGGCGTCGTCTTCGTCGGCCATCAGGGCCTCCATCGGTCGTCTGGGGGATCGAAGCGAAGAAGGCGGAGCCCGCGGCCCCGCCTTCCAGAATGGTTTGCCGTCGAATGGCGCGCCCGCTGAGGGCGCCCGCTCAGGGAGCCGGCTTCACGGCAATTGGCTCACCGCACTTGCCGCACGGCGCCCTTGGCGGCGCTGGTGGCCAGCGCGGCATAGGCCTTGAGTGCGGTGGTGACGTTGCGCTTGCGCGGTTCGGCCGGCACCCAGCCCTTGGCCTGCTGCTCCTCGCGGCGGGCGGCGAGCTCGGCCTCGTCCACCGCAAGGTGGATGCGCCGGTTGGGGATGTCGATCTCGATCACATCGCCCTCGCGCACCAGCCCGATCGTGCCGCCTTCCGCCGCTTCCGGCGAGACATGGCCGATCGACAGGCCCGACGAGCCGCCGGAGAAGCGGCCATCGGTGATGAGCGCGCATTCCTTGCCGAGGCCCTTCGACTTCAGATAGCTGGTCGGGTAGAGCATTTCCTGCATGCCCGGCCCGCCGCGCGGGCCCTCATAGCGGATGAG
>JAESFV010000177.1_pt1 | contig 90696 bp, 74 predicted proteins | sample 9269471 | NCBI WGS metagenome assembly JAESFV01 (sample SAMN14502647, study PRJNA617108) | algae metagenome | isolation source: Symplocastrum torsivum CPER-KK1 and co-occurring heterotrophs from... | place: USA: Central Plains Experimental Range, Colorado | collected 2001-01-01
CAGAGCGTTGGCGGGCGCATCGAGATGGTCGGGGAGACGTTCCAGCGCGGTGGCGAGCATGTCGAGAAGCTGGCGCGCCTGCGCCAGCGAGACATGCTGCTGGTCGACCATCAGGCGCAGCTCGAAGGCCTCGCCGATCTCCACCATCAGGTTGAGCGGCATGTCCGGCAGGGTGATGTCACCGCTGGCGAGCATGTCCAGCCCGGCTTCCCGAAAGGCGGTGGCGAGCGCGAGCGGATAGGTCTGCACCGCGATCAGGCTGCGCAGCGGCAGTGCATCGTTCGGCAGGGCGAGCAGTTCGCGCATGGTGTCGAGCCCCAGCGGCCCGGCCTCGCGGCCGGCGGCCCGGGCGTGCTGCAGCGCGGCCAGCCAGTGCCGTAGGGGCGTGGCGTCGCGGCGCACGCGGCTGGGGAGCACGCCGATCTGCGGCCCCACCATGTGGTGGGTGCGATCACCCAGCAGTTCGGCCGGGCGCACCGTCTCGACGCAGCCCATCACGAGGTCGTCGGCGCCCTCCGTGCGGGCCAGCACCAGCCCCCAGGCGCCTTCCACCAGGGTGCTGAGCGTCAGCCGCTCGGCCCGCGACAGCGCGGCAAGCCGCTCGGCGAGGGCGGGGGAAAGGACATGAAGCGCCTCGCCGATGCGCGGGGCGGAAACGGTCGAGCTGCGGATCGCCGAATCCGGCGTGTGGCCGGCAAGCGCCGCGCTCCAGTGGCGCCGCGCTGCGGCGTCGTCGCGGCCCTGCCACCATTCCACATAGCGGCGGAAGGGGAGGGCGGGCGGCAGGGTGTCGCCGCGATACAGGGCCAGCACCTCGTCCAGAATCTCACCCAGCGACCAGCCATCCACCGCGAGGTGATGGCGCGTCCACACCAGCAGATGGCGCGGCGCCGGGCCGTGGGGGGCAAGGGTGACGAGGCGTACCCGCATCAGCGGCGGGCGGCGCAGGTCGAACGGGGTGGCCCGGTCCTCGTCCAGAAACGCGTCGAGGGCGGCACGCCAGTCCTGGTGCGCGCTCCAGTCGAGGCGCTCGACCTCGAAGGCGGGTGCGGCGACCACCACCTGCGCCGGCACGCCCTTGAGCTCCCAGTGAAAGCCCGAGCGCAGCGCGCTGTGGCGCTGGACGACGGCGGTCCAGGCGGCGGAGAAGGCCTCGACGTCGAGCGGGCCGGCCAGCAGGGCCCACCACTGGCCCATGAAGAGTGGTTGGTCAGGATAACTTACGCATCGCACCAGTATCGCGCGTTGCAGATCGGTCAGGCCATAGATGTCTTCGATCGGACCTCGGGCCACATCACAACCTTTTGAAGCAAAGTGCAGTGCCGCGCGTTCGTCAAAGCGTAGACGCCGCGGGCTCTGCTTTTCGGCGTTCATTCCGTATGCCGTCGAAAGACCGCCGGGCCTGCATACGCCGAGCCGTGCCTGCCATGCACGAAACGACCCAGAATCTACAATCTATGCTTGTGTCGTCAGCTCGGGCGACGCAGGAAGCCGGCGGCGGCCGTAGCCGCCGCCGGAAGTATCAGAGGCTTTCGATGTAGAAGCCTTCACCCTTAATGTCGCCGTCGCAAAGCTTCTGCAGCTTCTCGACGATGCCACCGCCGTCCTTGGCGCGGGGATTGGCCGCCATCTTGTCGAAAGCAGCTTCGCTTTCCCACACAGTCGCGATGCCATACATGGACGGGTCCTTCTTGGACTTCATAAGTCCAAAACCGACCAGACCTTCGATGACGTCGCCCGGCTTCTTGCCGTCGTTGGGGAGCATTTCCTTCTCGAGAAGCGCGCGCGCATCCTGCTCGCTACCCGCCTTAACGTGACAACGAGAGATCGTCATAAACATACTTGCCACAGGATCTTCTCCAGCCAGAGTTGCGGATGATGGCATACAGCGGGGCGTGGATGCGGGCAACTGTCTATTTTTGTTCCCTTCGCAGTATTTTCTCGCAAGGCGATCAATAAGGTTCTAGCAATTCATGAATGCTCCACATGGCCAGAGTTTCATGTCTAGCTCAGTCGACTTCGAGTTCGTTCCGATCAGCACGTCAACCCCCGCGTGTAGCGCAGGCGATGGACGTGTCGCGCGGCCGGCCGTCGAGGCCGGAATCGGGCGACGGGCCGCGCCGGTCGCCGGCGCGGGCGTCGGCACCGTGCGGACGATGATGGGCGTCTGTTGATGTATTCCGTAGAGGAAGTGTCCCGCGATCCGCGCAACGGCGCGGACGAGCACCCGTTCGCCCCCGCACGGAACGGTGCCGGCTGCGCAACGGGTCGCGACGGTTGGGCCGGAGGGCCGGACGGGCACGGTCGGCGCCCCACCGGGGTGTGGTGCCTTTGTTCCCGCGCGAGGCGGCAGCCGGCCCTTGCGAGCCGGCTTGGTACGTGTCCGGCCCTGCCCATCGGCCGGTACCCGGCGTCTGCGGGCACGGCGCGCTTTGGACGGGGCGTCCTCGGGCCGGTCCGTCCGCTCCTTGGCCGCTCAGGCGAGGGGCGAGAGGACCGGGAAGAGGTTTCCGCGAATGGGCGCGCCGACCGCGAGATCCACCTCGAAGCCCTCGGCCACCAGCCGGTCGACCACGGTGCGGCCGTGCGGCGCCAGCACCGCCGTCTCGTCGACCCAGCGCGTCACCATGCGCCGTGTGTCATGGTCGAGCGTGTTGCCCGGCGAGCCGTGCAGCGTGCGGGCATGGAAGACGAGGCAGTCGCCCGGCTCCATGTCCCAGCTCAGAATGTCGTATTCCTCGCGGTGGCCCTGGATGTCGGGCACGCGGGAGAAGGTGTCGCTGGCGGAAATGTCGAATTCGCCGTGATAGCGGGCGTAGAACTCCTCCACCGCAGGCAGCGCCTCCTGTTCGCCCTCGAAGAAGTTCGCCGGCATGAACAGCTTGTTCCAGCGGTGCGAGCCACGGACGAACTCCAGCGCCGCTTCACGCGGGATGGGGTCGAGCGCCACCCAGATGGAGCAGAACGGGCCGAGCACGACATTGTCGTGATGCCAGGGCGTGCGGGCCTGGGTGCCGGGGCTCTTGTAGAACCAGGTGTCCTGCAGCAGCCGCACGGCCGGCGTGCGCAGGCAGCGGGCGGCGATGGCGGCGGAGGGCGATTCCAGCGCGAAGGTTTCGAGCTCGGGAATGTGCCGGCGCGACCAGATGTCGGAATAGAAGGCCCCCTTGTCATTGGGCGAGAAGCTCTGGAACAGGGCGCCGGGGCTCTCGATGTTGCGCTGGATGCCCGCCGCCGCGAGATCGACCCATTCCGGCCCGAAGGCGCCCCTGAGGCAGATGGCGCCGTCGCGGTCGAGGGTCTCGATCAGGGCCTCGTCGATGGGAGAGGTGTCGTTCGGCATGAATCCTCCTGGACATGTGTGCGGCTGAGCCGTCTTCCCGCGGCACTCCCCCTTTGGGTAGCGCCCGCCGCGCGACGGGCGAGCCGTGCAACGGGGCGGTCACGTGGCACCGCATGCCCACGGTGGGGCACATTGGCGGGCGCTGTCCATTGGCGAATTTTGGCATGATTTCGCTCCCATCGACGGTCCGGGCCGATCCCGAAGCGGTGTCGCCCGCCTTGCTGCGCTGGGTCCGCCGGCCGGCGGGGGCGCCGGTGCTCATCTGCTTTCCCCATGCCGGCGGCAGCGTCCTGTCCTGCCTCGGCCTCGCCGCCGCCCTGCCCGCCCAACTCGCCATCGCCACGGTGGCGCTGCCCGGCCACGCGCCCGATGTTCCCGGCGCGCCGGTGGCGGATGCCCGCCATCTGGCGGCCCGCGTCGCCGAGGAGATTGCCGCCGACCTCGGCGCCGACCTCGTGCCGCAGGGGGCGGGGCTCACATTGCTGGGCAACAGCTTCGGCGCCCTGCTGGCCTTCGAGACGGCGCTGGCGCTGGAGCGGACCGATGCCGCCCGCGCGTCCCGGCTGCATCTGGTCGTCTCCGGCTTCCGCTCGCCGAGCCGCCCGCCCTTTGAGGCGCCGCTGCATCGTCTCCCGCGGGCGATGCTGCTGGCCGAGCTGCGCGAGGGCTTCGGCGCCATCGGGCCGGACCTCGGCGACCTCATCGGCACCCGCGAGGAGGCAGCCCTGCGCGCCGATCTCGAGGCGTGCGAGACCTATCGGCTGGGCGATGCGGCGCCGTTGCGCTGCGCAGTTTCCGTCATCCGTCTCACCGCCGACCCTTCGGTGTCCGTCGCCGAATGCGAGGCGTGGCGCGAGGTGTGCGCCGGGCCTGTCGGTTTCCACGCGCTGGAGGCCGGCCATTTTCCCTGGAGCGGCGCCACCGCCGCCTCCGCCCGCCTTGTCAGCGAACTGGTCGTCTCCGGGCGCCCGGCCGCTGCGGTCCACACGCTCGCCGGGCGCTCCGCCCTCTCCCTGCCCGCACGCGAATCATAAAGAGCCGCCATGTCCAACCGGCATTTCGACTGGTTCAAGAAACACGAGACCGAGGATGAGGTGCAGCACAAGCTGCAGCGCCTCTACGGGCTTGCCTGCGACCGGCTGGCGATGAAGCCGGACAGCGGCTTCATCGCCGCCGCCATGGCCGCCAATCCGGAAGAGGCCCGGCGTGACCCGGTGCGGCGCCTGGCGCATCATCTGTTCACCTACAAGCTGGCGATGCCCACCGGCGCCTGGGGCCTGCTGGGGCTTGGCCTGCTGCATTCGGTGCTGCTGGAAGTGGCGCGGGAGGACGGCAAGAAGCCCGCCCCGGTGCGGATCCCGCGCACCGAGGCGCATGACCTCAACGGTCTGGCGAGCCGGCTGCTGCTGCCGGAGGTGGACCAGAAGGATGTGCGCCGGGCGGCGGCCTTCGTCGAATATCTGCTGCAGGCCAAGGGGCCGCGCGGCTTCATCAAGTTCGGGCGCAAGATGGGCGCCAATGGCAATGTGGACGCCGCAAGCCTGGCGGTGGCGGGCATCTCCGCCGGGGCGCTGGAGCTGAAATGGCAGGACGCCATCCGCGCCGGCACGCCCGAGAGGGGCCCGACCCATTTGCTGGCGTGGGTGGCGAAGGCGGCGGCACGGCACAAGCTGCTGCTGTTCTGGTTCCTGCTCGCCAATGCGGTGCAGATTCTCTATGCCGTCTATGTGCCGCTCTGGCTGCAGGCGCTGTTCGACGAGGGCATCAAGCCCAGCAATGTCGCGGTCATCCGCACCTATCTCGCCTATCTGACCTGGGGCTTCCTGGCAGCGTCCTTCTTCGGCGTGATCCTCGACTACACCGTGGCCAAGCTCGGCCCGCGCATCCTCAACGACCTGCGCGCGCGCATGTTCGCCAAGATCAACAACATGGATGCGCGCGAGCTGGCCAGTTCCGACACCGACGAGATCATCGCCGATTTCTCCAACGACATCACGGTGGTGGAGAAGGCGGTCATCTGGGCGGTGCCCGGCCTGTTCTCCAAGGGGCTGATGCTGGTCGGCTCGGTGGTGGTGGCCTTCTCGCTGGACACCCAGCTCGCCATCGCCACCCTGGTCTCGCTGCTGATCGCGTTCTGGCTGCCGAGGGGCTTCAGCAAGCGCGCCGTCCGCTACAATTACGAGCGCGGCGCCGAGGACGCCAAGGTCGCCCATGTGGTCAAGGAAACCCTGCTGATGCAGCGGGTGATCCGCATTTTCGGCCTGCGCGAGTTGCAGGCCAAGCTCTTCACCGGGCAGCTGGGCCGGCTGTTCAAGGCGAGCTACCACCAGTATTTCTCGTCCGGCCTTGTGGGCCGCATGACCAGCTTCGGCGTCAGCGCGGCGCAGCTGCTGGTCATCGGCCTCGGCGCCATGCAGTCGGTCGAGGGCGAGGTGTCCTCGGGCACGATCGTCGCCTTCATCACGCTTCTGCTGACCATTGGTGGCGCCGCCGGCTTCATCGGCGCCCAGCTGCCGCTGCTGATTCAGGGCGTCGGCGGGCTGGAGCGGGTGCAGGCGCTGCTCGGCAAGCCCGACGCCGCCCCCGATCCCGAGCGGCCGGAATCCATCGGCGGCAAGGTGAACTCGCTGCGCTTCGACGAGGTGAGCTTCAGCTATGACGGCAGCGCCCCGACGCTCGACAAGGTGTCGCTCACCATCGAGTGTCCGCGACGGGTGATGGTGGTCGGGCCGTCCGGCTCGGGCAAGTCCACCATCCTGCGGCTGATCGAGAACCAGTTTTCGCCCGGCAGCGGCCATGTCCGGGTGAACGGGGTCGACATGCGCCTTCTGGGTGAGGAGCAGGTGCGCTCGCTCATCTCCCTGGTGCCGCAGGAGACCATCCTGTTCCAGACCTCGGTGCGGGAGAACATCCGCATGGGCAAGCTCGACGCCAGCGATGCCGAGGTGGAGGCCGCCGCCAAGGCTGCCGACATCCATCCCATCATCATGTCCTTGCCGGACGGCTACGACACCGATGTCGGCGAGGGCGGCAGCAAGCTCTCGGGCGGGCAGCGCCAGCGCATCGCCATCGCCCGCGCCATCCTGCACGACCCGCAGATCATGCTGCTCGACGAGGCGACCTCGGCGCTCGATCCGGCCAGCCGCGTGGCGGTGGAGGAGACGCTGCGCAAGGTCACGCAGGGGCGCACCGTGGTGGCCGTCACCCATGACCTGACCCAGTGCGAGCAAGCCGATCTCGTCTATGTGGTGAAGGCGGGCCGGGTGGTGGAGAGCGGCACCCACCAGTCGCTGCTCGACGCCGATGGCGTCTATGCCGATCTGTGGCAGCGCAGCGTGATCGCCGGGGCGGAAGGCGTGGTGCCGCGCGAGCAGCTGCTCGACCGGCTGCGCAAGCGCCCGCTGCTGCAGGGTGTGCCGGCGGAGTTTCTTGAACGCCTGCTCGCCCGCATGACGGTGGAAACGGTCGGCCCCGACACGGTGCTGATCGAGGATGGCCAGCCGGCGCACCGGCTGATCTTCATCACCCAGGGCGAGGCGCAGCAGAGCGTGCGCCTGCCGGACGGCACCTTCATGTCGGTGGAGGTGTTGGAGGCCGGTGATGCACTCGGCGAAAACGCGGCGCTGGAAAACGCCGAGGAGTTCACCCGCGTGGTCACGCGCAAGCCCTGCCATCTGCTGACCATCGACCACGCCACGCTGCGCGGGCTGCTGGTCGCCCATCCGGAGATCGAGCAGCGGATCGTGTCCACCTTCACACCGCGCTACGAGGCGATGATGAAGCACTATGCCTGGCTGAAACTGCAGGTGCCGACGCTATGAACCAAGTCGTCCCCGCTGGTACCATCGCCACCCGGCTGGCGGCGCTTGCCGAGAGCCCCGAGGCCCGCTGGTCTATCACCTTCCTCGACAGCCATGGCGCGGTGTTCGAGCGCTGTAGCGCGGCGGAGCTGGCGGCGCGGGCCGCCCGCGTCGCCGGCTTTCTGGAGCGCGAGAGCGCACCCGGCGCGCCGGTGCTGCTGGTGTTTCAGCCTTGTGTCGACTTCCTGGTGGCGTTCCTCGCCTGCCAGTGGTCGGGGCGGCTCGCCGTGCCGATCAACCCGCCGCGCCGGCACCGGCTGATCCAGCGCCTGCAGGCGGTGGCCGCCGACAGCGGCGCCGCCATTGCCCTGACCGGCGGCGGGGTGGCCGAGCAATCCGCGCTCTGGCAGGCCGACAGTCCTGAGCTGGCGGCGATCCGATGGCAGGATATCGGCGACATTGACAGCGATCCGGCGCAGGCCACTCCCCTGCGCGCGGTAGACCCCACCGCCACCTGCTTCATCCAGTACACGTCAGGCTCCACCGCCCTGCCCAAGGGGGTGGAGGTGAGCCACGCCAATCTCATGGCCGATATGGCGCGGATGGAGGCGGCGTGGGGCCTGTCGCCGGCGAGCACCATGGTGACGTGGCTGCCGGCCTTCCACGATCTCGGCCTGATCTTCGGGCTGCTGCAGACACTCTATTCCGGCTGCCCGGTCGTGCAGATGGCGCCGAACAGCTTCCTGCAGCGCCCAGTGCTGTGGCTGGAGGCGATCAGCCGCTTCCGCGGCACCCATACGGCGGCGCCCAGCTTTGCTTATGATCTGTGCGCCCGCCGCATCCCGCCCGAGGCGCGGGCTGGGCTCGACCTCGCATCCCTCGTCATGGCGATGAACGCGGCCGAGCCGATCGACCCGCAGGTGATGGAGGATTTCATCGCCGCCTTCGGCCCGCACGGCTTCCGCCGCGAAACCTTCGCCCCCGCCTACGGGCTGGCCGAATCGACGCTGGCCGTCACCGCCAGCCCCGTGGGCGCGGCGCCCCGGCTGTTTCCCCTCGATGCCGCCGCGCTGGAGGCGGGGCGCATTGCCGAGGCCGGCGCCACGTCCCGGCGCCTGGTGATCCCCGGCAGCGGCGCGCCGCTGCCGGATGTGGCGGTCGCCATCGTCGATCCAGAGACCGGGCGCCGCCAGCCGCCCGACCGGGTGGGCGAGATCTGGCTCGGCGGCCCCACCATCGCGCGCGGCTATTGGCGCCGGCCGGAGGAGAGCGCCGCCACCTTCGGCGTGCGGGTGGCCGACGAGGACGACCCGACCGAATATCTGCGCACCGGCGATCTCGGGGCGCTGATCGACGGCGAGCTCTGCGTCACCGGCCGCATCAAGGACCTCATCATCCTCTCCGGCGCCAATCACTACCCGCAGGATATCGAACGGGTGGCGCAGGGCGCGCATCCGGCGCTGCGTGCGGGCGGCGGCGCGGCCTTCGGCCTGGTCGGCGAGGCCGGCGGCGAGCAGGTGGTGCTGGTGCAGGAGCTGGAGCGCACCCAGCGCCGCACCGACCCGGCGCCCATGTTCAGCGCCATCAGCGCGGCGGTGTGGCAGACGCTGGAGCTCCAGCTCTCGCGCATCGTGCTGGTGGAACCCGGCGCGGTGCTGCGCACCTCCAGCGGCAAGATCCAGCGCGCGGCCAACCGGCAGGCCTGGCGCGAGGGCGGGCTGCCCGTCATCGCCGAATGGCGCAGCGCGCGGCAAGAGGCTCTCGACGCGGCTCTCGACGCGGTTCTCGACGCGGCGCGAGAACCCCAGCCGGCCGCCCCGGCAAGGGCTCTTGCGATGGCGGCGCCGGCGCTGGAGCACTGGCTGCGCGACTGGCTGGCGGGCCGGCTTGCCCTGCCGGTTTCCGCCGTGCCGGTGGATCGCGGCGTCGGCGAGCTCGGCCTCACCTCGCTCGATGCGGTCGACCTCGCCGGGGCGCTCGGCACCCATCTCGGCCGTGCCCTGCCGCAGACCCTCGCCTTCGACCACCCGACCATTGCCGCCATGGTGGCGCATCTGACCGGGTTGCCACCGGCGAGCCCGGCGCAAGCCTCGCCTTCGATACCAGCCCCGCCGCCGGGTGCCGGCGGCGACCTGGAAGAACTGTTGTCGCTGATTGAAGGAGGCGCCCGTGGCCATGACTGAGGATCGGCGCGCGGGCCTGCTGACCCGGCTGAGCCGGCTGCACCCCGAACAGATCACCGATCTGATGCTGGCGCTGGAAGGGCGCATCGACGCGCTGCGGGCCGAGACGGCGCGGGCGCGCCAGCCGGTGGCGATCATCGGCCTTGCCGCCCGTTTCGCCGAGGCCGCTTCCGCCCCCGCCTATGGCGCGCTGCTGTTCGAGGGACGCGACGCCGTCCGCCCCGCCCCCGCCGACCGGCCGGAGCGCGAGGGATTGCCGCCCGGCGGCTATATCGAGGGGGTGGAGCGCTTCGATCCCGCTTTCTTCGGCCTTCGGCCGATGGAGGCCGAGGCCATGGACCCCCAGCATCGCCTGGCGCTGATGCTGGCTTTTCAGGCGCTGGAAGATGCCGGCTATGCCGACGCCGCCCGGCGGCCGCGCGCCACCGGGGTTTTCCTCGGCCTCGGCGCCAATGAATATGAGGCCCGGTTCCAGGCGACCGACACGCTGTCCCCCGCCGCCATTCTCGGCAATGCCGGCTCCATCGCCGCCGGGCGCATCAGCCATTGGCTCGATGCCACCGGCCCGGCCCTCGTCATCGACACCGCCTGCTCCTCTTCGCTGGTGGCGGTGCATGCGGCCTGCCGCGCGCTGCGCAGCGACGAATGCGACCTCGCTCTGGCCGGCGGGGTGAACCTTACGCTCGACGCCGATGTCACCGCCGCGCTCGCCGCCGCCGGCATGCTGGGGCCCGGCCATGCCTGCCGCACTTTCGACGCGGGCGCCGATGGCTATGTGCGCGGCGAGGGCGGCGGGCTGGTGGTGCTGAAGCGTCTCTCCGACGCCCTGCGCGACGGCGACGCCATCCGCGCCGTCATCCGTGGTTCCGCGATCAATCATGACGGCCATTCCAGCGCGCTGACCGCCCCCAATGGCGCCGCCCAGCGGGCGGTGATCGCCAGCGCCCTTGCCGATGCCGGCCTGTCGGCGCGGGAGGTGCAGGCCGTCGAATGCCACGGCACCGGCACGCCGCTCGGCGATCCGATCGAGGTGCAGGCGCTCGCCGCCGCCTATGGCGTGGGGCGCGCCGCGCCGCTGCTGCTGGGTTCGGCCAAGACCAATATCGGCCATCTGGAGGCCGCCGCCGGCATTGCCGGCCTGATCAAGATGGTGCTGGCGCTGGAAGCCGGGCGGCTGCCGGCCACGCTGCACCAGTCGCAGCCCAATCCGCGCATTGCCTGGGACGCGCTGCCTGTTCGCGTTGTCGACCAAGCGATGGACTGGCCCGAAGGCGATACGCGCCGGGCCGGGGTCAGCAGCTTCGGCTTTTCCGGCACCAACGCCCATCTCATCCTCGAACAGGCCCCGCCGGTCGAGGCGGCGGCCACCGACACGCCGCTGCCGGCCATCCTCGCCTTCTCCGCCCCGGATGCCGAGGCCCTGCGCCGTGTGGCCGCCGGGCTGGCCGATCATCTGGCGGCCGATCCGCAGGCCTCGCTGGCCGGCCTCGCCGCGGCGCTGAACGCTGGGCGCGGGCGGTTTTCCCATCGCGCCGCCCTGCTGGCGCGCACCCATGAGGAAGCGCTGGCGGGCCTGCGCGCCATTGCCGAAGGCGAGACGCCGCCCCTGGGCGCTACCGGCCAGGCCTTGGCCGGGCAGCCGAATATCGCCTTCCTGTTTTCCGGCCAGGGCAGCCAGTGGCCCGGCATGGCGGCGGAGCTTTACGCCGCCGACCCGGCCTTTCGCGCCCGGGTGGATGCGGCCGGGGTGCAGCTGGGCGTCGATCTTGCCGCGCGCATGTTCGATCCGGCAGGTGAGCTGCTGACCGACACCGCCGAGGTGCAGCCGGCGCTGTTCGTGCTGGAAGTCGCGCTGGCCGAGCGGCTCAAGGCGTTCGGCATCGTGCCCGATATGCTCGCCGGCCACAGCCTGGGCGAATGGTCCGCCGCCTGCGTCGCCGGCATGCTGCCCTTCGAGGCGGCGCTCGACCTGGTGGCGGCGCGGGGCGCGCTGATGGGCGCGCTGCCGCGCATGGGCGAGATGGCGGCGGTGTTCGCGACGCGGGAGCGCCTCGCCCCGCTGCTGGAGCCTTACGACGCCCGGCTCGACATCGCCGCGCTGAACGCGCCAGAGGAAGTGGTGGTGTCGGGCGAGAGCGAGGCGCTGGCCGCGCTGCTCGTCGCTCTCGACGCGCAGGGCATCCGCAGCCAGCGCATCGCCACCAGTCACGCCTTCCATTCCCACCTGATGGATTCCGTGGTGGCGCCGTTCGAGGCGAAGGTGCGCGGCGCGGCGCTGTCGGCGCCGCTTCTGCCGGTCGTCTCCAACGTCACGGGCGACCTCTCCGCCGATCTCCGCGATCCCGGCTATTGGGGGCGGCAGATCCGCCAGCCGGTGCGCTTCGGCGCCTGCCTCGAGACGATGGCGGGCGAAGGCGTGCAGGTCGTGGTGGAAATCGGCCCGGCCGCGACGCTGGTCGGCTTCGCCCAGCGCGCCCCCGGCTTCGAGGGGCGGGACGTCCGCTTCACCCCGACCCTCCGCCGCAACCGCGCGGCGGGCGAGACGCTGGCGCTGGCGCTGTGCCGCCTGTTCGTCGCCGGCCTCAACGTGGAATGGCCGGCCAGCGGCGTACCGCGCGCGCACCTGCCGCCCTATCCCTTCGCCAGCGAACGCCATTGGGTGGACGCTCCCTCCCGGCGGCCGGTGGCGCCGCTCGCCCTGCACGCCCCCGCGACCCCGGCGGCGGTCGTGACCGCCCCCCCGGCGCCGAGCCGCGAGGAGATCCGCGCCGGCATCGCCGCCAGCCTGCGCCGCAGCCTGCAGCTGAGCGAGGCGGCGCTTGCCGGCGACGCCGGCTTCTTCACCCTGGGGGTGGATTCGCTCGCCCTCACCGAGGCGCTCTCGACGCTGGAGCGGCGGTGGAAGGTGGCGATCCCGCGCCGCGAGCTGTTCACCAGCCTCACCACGCCGCGGGCGCTGCTGGAGCGCGTGCTGCGCGAGGTGGAGGAAAAGGCCTCGACCTCTGCCGCCGACCCCGCTGCGGCCGTTTCGCCCCTGCCGAATTCCGCCATCCCGAACTCTGCCGCCATGGGTGCGGCGACGGAGGCCCGTGTGTCCAGCCCAGCCCTGCCCCCGCCGGACGCTCCTCCCGCCCCGCCGGCCGAAACGCTGAGCCCGCAGGCGGCCAGCTTCATCACCGATTTCGCCGCCCGCTACGGTGCCACGCATGGCGCTTCCCGCCACCAGCGCGAAGCCTATGGCGCGGTGCTGGCTGACAGCCGGGCGGTGGCCGGCTTCCGGCGAGAGACCAAGTCGCTGCTCTACCCGATCATCGGCGTGAAGGGGCAGGGCAGCCATGTCGTCGACGCCGACGGTAACGACTATGTCGACCTGACCATGGGCTTCGGCGTGCAACTGCTCGGCCACAACCCGCCCATGGTGGTGGAGGCGATCCAGCGGCAGATCGCCGAGCAGGGCCTGTTCCTTGGCCCGCAGGCGGAAAAGGCCGGCGCGGCGGCGGCGGCGATCGCCCGCCTCACCGGCAATGAGCGGGTGCTGTTCTGCAACACCGGCACCGAGGCGGTGATGACCGCGCTGCGCCTCGCCCGCCACGCCACCGGCCGCTCGCTGGTGGCGATGTTCGCCGGTTCCTATCACGGCCATTTCGACGGCACGCTGGCGCGTTCCGGCACGGACGGCGCCAGCCTGCCGCTCGCCAGCGGCACCCCGCCCGGCATGCTGGCCGATGTGGTGGTGCTGGACTATGCCGACTCCGAGGGCAGCCAGAGCGCGCTGGAAGCGCTGGGCGACCGGCTGGCGGCTGTTATTGTCGAGCCGGTACAGAGCCGGCGCCCGGGCCTGCAGCCGCGCGACTTCCTGCAATGGCTGCGCGGCTTTACCGCCCGCGCCGGCGCGGCGCTGATCTTCGACGAGGTGCTGCTCGGCTTCCGCGTCGCCGCCGGCGGGGCGCAGGCCTGGGCCGGGGTGCGGGCCGACCTCGTCACCTATGGCAAGATCGTCGGCGGTGGCCTGCCGATCGGCGTCGTTTCCGGCAAGCGGGCTTTTCTCGACGGCATCGACGGCGGCGTCTGGCCGCTGGAGGGCGCCGGCGGCCCCAAGGCCGAGCGGACCTTCTTCGCCGGCACCTTCAACAAGAACCCGCTCGCCATGGCGGCGGCCAGCGCGATGCTCGGCCATCTGGAGACGTCAGGCCCGGCGCTGCAGGAGCAGTTGAACGCCCGCACGCAGGCGCTGTGCTACCGGCTCAACGCGGCGCTGGAGGAAGATGGCAGCCCGCTGCGGGTGGAGCACTTCTCCTCCGTGCTGCGATTCTCCGGGGCGAGCGACCTGTTCTACAGCCAGCTGATCTCGCGCGGGGTCTATGTCTGGGAGGGGCGCACCTGCTTCCTTTCCACCGCCCATAGCGAGGACGACCTCGACACGGTCGAGCGGGCCGTGCGGGAGAGCGCCCGCGCCCTCGCCGCTGTCGGCCTGATGGGCGGGGCATCGCTGCCGGCCGCACCCGATGCGCCCCGGACCATCGCCACCGCGCCCGGTCAGCAGGCGCTGTGGACCCTCGCCGCCTTCAGCCCGGAAAGCGCCGCCGCCTACAACCAGTCGCTGGTGCTGCGCCTGCCCGGTCCGCTCGATGCGCCGGCGCTGAACGCGGCGTTGGCCGATCTCGTGGCGCGCCATGACAGCCTGCGCATGCGCTTTTCCGACGGCGGCGGCGAGGCGGTGATCGAGCCGCACGCCATCGTGGCGCTGGAAGAGGCCGATCTGCTCGACGACGTCGCCGTCGACACCTGGGTGCGGCAGGCGGCGGCGCGGCCGTTCGATCTGGCGCGCGCCGGGCAGTTGCGGGCGGGGCTGCTGCGCTGCGGGGCCGAGACGGCACTGGCGCTGATCCAGCCGCATATCGTCACCGATGGCTGGTCGCTGCAGGTGCTGGCCAATGAGCTGGGCCTGCTCTATTCCGCCCGTCTGGCCGGAACCGAGGCGGCGCTGCCGGCGCCCGTCGCCTATGAGCGCTTCGCCACCTTTGCCCGCGATGCCGCCGCCGACCCGGAAGCGGCCGCCCATTGGCAGGCGATCTTCACCAGCCCGCCGGCGCCGCTGGAACTGCCCACCGACCGGCCGCGCCCGCCGCTGCAAACCTATGCCGGCGGCACCGCGCGGGCGCTGTTGCCGCCCGCCTTCGCCGCCGAACTCGCGGCACGGGCCCGGGGGCTCGACTGCTCGCTGTTCACCCTGTGCCTCGCCGCCTATGGCCAGCTGCTGGCGGAGCTTTCCGGCCAGGACGATCTGGTGGTGGCGATCTTCGCCGCCGGCCAGCCGCTGGTCGGGGAGCCGGAACTGACCGGCTACTGCATCTCCACCGTGCCGGTGCGGCTTGCCGGCCTGGGGGGCGATGCCCTCAAGGCCACCCGCGCCGCCATGGCGCAGGCCATGGCCTTTCCCGCCTATCCGCTCTCCGCCATCGTCAAGGCGAGCGGCGTGCGGCGCGACCCCTCCCGCCCGCCGCTGGCGAGCGTGTCGTTCAATCTCGACCGGGTGGAGAAGCTGGCCCCCTTTGCCGGGCTGGCGCCTTCCATCCGCGCCAATGCCCATGGCAGCGTGCGCTGGGACCTGAACTGGAACCTCGAATCCAGCGAGGAGGGCCTCGTGGTCGAGGCCAATTTCAACACCGACCTGTTCGATACCACTCGCGTCGAGGGCTGGGTCGCCCGCTACCGCGCTTTGCTGGAGGCGATCGGCACGACCCCCATTGAGGCGGCCCCGGAGACCGCCCCAGAGGCTACCCCGGTTGTCGCCCCGCCGCCGACCAGCCTCGCCGATCACGTCGCGCATTGGGCGGCGCTGCAGCCGGAAGCGCCGGCGGTGATCGACCGCGAGGGCACGCTCAGCTGGGCGGAGCTGGCGCGAGCCAGCGGCGCGCTCGCCATGCGGCTGGCGGTGCAGGGCGTGCGGCGCGGCGATCGCGTCGCCTTCTGCCTCGCGCGCGGCGCCGGCCCGCTGGTGGCGATGGCGGCGGCGAGCCATCTGGGCGCGGCCTTCGTCCCGCTCGACCCGGATTATCCCGCTGATTACCGCGCCACGCTTCTCGCCGAGAGCGGCGCCAAGTTGCTGGTGGCCGATGGCGCCCTTGAGGGCGAGCCGGCCACGGTGCCCGTGCTCGGCTGGAGCCGTCATCCGGCAAAGATAGCGCCGCCCTCGCGGGCGACCTGCACGGCCGGCGATCTCGCCTATATCCTGTTCACCTCAGGCTCCACCGGGCGACCGAAGGGGGTGAGGGTGTCCTGCGGCGGGCTCGCGGCCTATGCGCAGGCGCTGCTGCACCGGCTGGCCCTCCCGGGCCCGCAGGTGTTTGCCATCGCCACCTCCTTTGCCGCCGATCTCGGCTATACCAGTGTCGTCGGCGCTATCGCCTCCGGCGGCACGCTCAACGTGCTGGACGCGGCGACCGCCCGCGACCCCGCCGCCTTCATCGACTGGATGGCGCGCCATCCGGCCGACGTGCTGAAGATCGTCCCCAGCCATCTTGCGGCCCTTATGGCGCATCCCGAGGCGGCCGCCCTGCTGCCCCGGCAGGCGCTGATCTCAGGCGGCGACGTGCTGACCTTCGGCCTGGTCGAGAGGCTGAAGGCGCTGCGGCCGGAGCTGCGCGTCTTCAACCATTACGGCCCGACCGAGACCACCATCGGCTGCACCATGGTGGAAGTGACGCCGGCGCTTGCCGCCGGCGCGCAGGCGTCGGACCGCGTGCCGGTGGGCTCTCCGCTCGGTGACGCGCGGATCGACATCGTCGACGGGGAGGGCGCCGTGCTGGCGCCAGGTGAGACCGGCGAAATCCGGGTGAGCGGGGCGGGCGTGGCGCTGGGCTATGTGATGCCGGCCGATTCCGAGCCCGCTGCCGATACCGCGCCCGCCGCCTCCGGCTTCGTCCGGCTGGCCGACGGGACGAGCGCCTACCTCACCGGCGATCTCGGCAGCCGGGATGAAGACGGGCTGATCCGTTTTCTCGGCCGCAAGGACGACATGGTGAAGATCCGTGGCCACCGGGTCGATCCCAATGGGGTGGCGGCGCAGCTGCGCGCCTGCCCCGGGGTGCGCGATGCCGCGGTGCTGGCGCTGCGCGAGGAGGACGGCACGGTGCGTCTTGTCGGCGCGGCGGTGGCGCCGGGGGAGAGCGCGCAGAGCCTCGGTGCCCTGCTCGCCGAGGCGCTGCCGGAGGCGCAGCGCCTGTCGCGCCTGCTCCTCCTTGAGACGCTGCCGCTCACCGCCAATGGCAAGGTGGACCGGGCGGCGCTGCGGGCGCTGTTCGCCGCGCCCCCACCGCGCGAAAGCGTCGCGCCCGCCGCGCCCGCTGGCGCGCAGGACCCGCTCGCCACCGTTCTGGCGCTGTGGCGGGAGCTTTTCGCCTCGCTCGGCGCGGCGGACGCCATCGGCCTGGACGATGACTTCTTCGCTCTCGGCGGCGATTCGATCATGGCCATCCAATTGGCCGGCAAGGCCCGGGCGGCGGGCTGGCTGCTCTCCCCGGCGCAGATCTTCACCGCGCCGACGCCGCGCGCGCTGGCCGCGCTCATCAAGCCGGCGTCGTCCAGCGCGGTGGAGGAGCGCGGTCCGGTCACGGAGCCGGTGCCGCTGACGCCGATCCAGGACTGGTTCATGGGGCTCGCCCTGCCCGACCGCCGGCACTGGGCGTTGACCGCCGTGTTCGACCTGCCCCCCGGCACAAAGGCCGAGGCGGTCGAGGCGGCGCTGGCCGGCGCGGTGCAGCGCCATGACGGGCTGCGCGTGCGCCTGCAGGAGGGGCCGCCGCCGCTCCAGCAGGTCGAAGGCGCGGCGACCCTGCCGGCGCTGCTGCGCGAGCGGGTGCCGGTCGGGCGGGATGTGTCGCCCACCGAGGACGCGATGGCCGACCGGCTGGTGGCGATGCTCGACCCCATGGCGGGCCGCCCCCTCGCTGCCGGCATGATCGAGGCCGGCGCCGTGCTGCATCTGGTCCTCGCCGTCCACCACCTCGTCTTCGACATGGTGTCCTGGGCAATCCTCGCCGACGATCTCGCCAGGGCGCTGTCCGACCCGCCGCAGCCGGTCCTGGCGCCGCCCACCTCCTGGTCCTGGTGGTGCCGCCACCAGGCGGGGATGGGGGCGGCCTTCGAGGCCGATCGCCCTTATTGGCAGCAGGTGGCGCAGGCACCCGCCACCGTGCCGCTCGATCATCCAAACGCGCCGGACGTTGAGGGCGCGGCACAGACCCGCGATCTGCGGCTGGAGGCGGCGCTGTGCCAGCCGCTGCTGGCCGATCTCACCGAGCGCTTCGGCCACCAGCCGCAGGAGAGCGCGCTCGCCCTCATCGCCCGCCCGCTCGTGCAGTGGACGGGGGGAGCGCTCCAGATCGAGCTGGAAGGCCATGGCCGCGAGCCGGGCGATGCCGCCATCGACCTGTCGCGCACCATTGGCTGGTTCACCACCCGCTATCCCCTTGCGCTGCCGGGGCAGGCGAGCGACCTGCCGGGCTGGCTGCTGGCGGTCAAGGATCTGGCGCGGGCCGCAGCGGGGCGCTCCATGGGCTATGGCCTGCTGCGCGCCGCGAGCGCGCCGTTGACCGGGGCGCGGCCGCTTGTGTCGTTCAACTTCCTCGGCGACATCAGCCGCTTCGGCCATGCCGGCCTCGCTCTGGTGCGGCTGGGGGCGGGCCGCGAGCGAGCGGCGCAGGCGGCGCGTCCGCACCGGCTGGCGTTCAATTGCTGGCAGGAGGGCGGCGCCCTGGTCATTCGCTGCGAATTCGGCGCCGGCCACAACGCGGCGACCATCGAGCGCCTGCTCGCCGCCATCCGCGACGAGGCCGAGGCCTGCCGCTCGGTGGCGGCGCGCTCGGAGCGCCGCTATTCGCCGAGCGACTTCGCGGCGCTCGACCTCAGCCAGGAGGACCTCGACACGCTGACCCAGTTCAGCTGACCGGCGGCCATCTCAGGGCTGTGACGGGGACGACCGCCGCCACAGCCCTTCCACCCCCAGCGGGCCGCCGCCGAACACCACCAGCGCGAACGCCATCGCGGCCCAGGGCAGATGGAAATTCGCCCAGCCCTCGGGAATGGTGAGCTGGATGATGGCGGTCATGACCAGCAGGCCGAGCGCGGCGAAACGGGTGCCGAGGCCGAACAGCAAGAGCAGCGGCAGCACGATCTCGCCCGTTCCCGCCGCCGCCGCCATCAGGGTGGGGAAGGGATAGGCATAGCTGCCGCCGAACAGGTGCAGCCGGAACTCTTCCTCGAACAGGAAATGCGCCCCGGCCGACAGGGTGAGGAAACCATCCCACTTGGTCAGGCCCGAGAGGAAGAACGGCACCGCCAGCGCGACGCGCAGGCCCAGCAGCGGCAAGGCGGGCGGGATCGACGCCAGCAGGCCTTCCGCCCGCGCGATGGGCGCGACAAGCGGGAGCGGCCGGCGCTGCGGCAGGACACGAGTCTCGATCGTCATAGCATGTCCCCATGGTTAATGTCGGCAAAGGCGCCGAGGCTGAGAAGGCCGACCAATGCGGCGCCGAAATCGAAGGCGGGCTCCTCGGTGAGCGCGGCCTCCGCCGCCGCGCCGAGCGTGCCGCCGGCAAACAGCCGGGCGGCGAACAGCCCATCCTGGGCCGGCAGGACATGGATGTTCACCGCCATCTCCGGCCGCACGACCAGCACGGTCTCGGGCTGCCATGCCTCGACGTCGGCGAGCTCCGTGCCCTGATGCGCCGCCCAGATCGCCCCGATCGGATAGGGCGAGCGCAGCAGCGTCACTGAGGGATGCGGGAGCAGAACGAGTCCTGCCAGCTGGTCCGGGTCGAAGGCACCGAGCTGGACAAGGGGCAGCGGGGCGACGTCCGCCGCGTGATAGGCCCGCGTCCAGGCCGCCTCCAGCCGGGCGACATCGGGTAGATAGGGCAGCGCCTGCGCCGGACCGAAGCCGGCAATGAAATCCGGGAAGTCGTCGCCATAGTCGATGATCAGCGGCGAGGATGGCTTGCGGTCCTGCGCATAGGCCCGTGCCATGCCGGCGAAGAATTCGCCGCCCACCAGCCGCTCCGTCACGCCGAAGCGCTGCGCCAGTGCCCGGGTCAGCCCGACATGGACATTGTTGCGATAGACCGCGAAGCGTGCGGCGTCGGCGGTGCCGCCTGCCCCCGTCAGGCCCACGGGCAGGGGGGCGTCGGCATGGAGCAGCGCCTGTGCGAAGGCATGCTGGCCTGTGGCGAAGTCCATGGCTTAGCCCGCCCGTTTCAGCACATTGCGCCGCGCCGCCTGCGAGGCGATCAGCGCGTCGACGCGCACCGCCTCGGCGTGCAGCGTGGGGAAGGCCGGCACGTCATTGTCCCATTCGATCAGCGTCGGCACCGGCCCGGTGCGGGCCAGCGTGAGCTCGTACAGCGCCATGACGTCGGTCCTTACCGGCGAACCATGGGCGTCGATCAGCAGCCGGTCGCCGGCACCGTCCATGGTCTCGTCATAGCCGGCGAGGTGAATCTCGCCGACGCGCTCGACCGGGAAACGGTCGATATAGGCCGCCGGGTCCAGCCGGTGATTGACGCAGGACACCATCACATTGTTGACGTCGAGCAGCAGGCCGCAGCCGGTGCGGGCGGCGACCGCCTCCAGAAAATCGATCTCGTCGATCGTGCTCTCGGCGAACAGCAGATAGGTCGACGGGTTTTCCAGCAGCAGCTGCCGCCCGATCGCCTGCTGCGCCTCGTCGACATGCTCGCTCACCCGCGCCAGCGTTTCCGGCGTGTAGGGCAGCGGCAGCAGGTCGTTGAGAAAGCCGGTGTCGTGCGTCGACCAGGCGAGGTGTTCGGAAAAGCTCTGCGGCCGGTAGCGGTCGATCAGGTCGCGCAGCCGGCGCAGATGCGCCGTGTCGAGCGGGCCCGCCGCGCCGATGGAGAGGCCGACGCCGTGCAGCGAGAGTGGGTAGAGGCCGGCCACCGCTTCCAGGTAATGGTGCGGCGGGCCGCCGGCGCCCATGTAGTTCTCGGCATGGACCTCGAAAAAGCCGACATCCGGGCGGGCCTCCAGCACATGGCTGTAGTGCTCGGGCTTGAGCCCGAGCCCGGCGCGGGCGGGCAGGCCTTTGGGGGCAGGCGGGCCTTCGGGGGTGAGATAGCCTTCGCGGGCGTGAAAGCCCTCGCGGGCGACAGCGTTCATCGTCGTGTCTCGCGGCTGGTGGACGGGGCGATCACGGGAGGAGGAGGCCCGCATCGCGGGCCTCCTGGGTCGGCTCAGCTCTTGATCGGGGTCAGCGAGCCCATATGCATGCCGCCCTTCATGGTCACGCAGGTGCCCTTGGGAACCGCCTTCCAGGCATTGCCCTGGTAGTCCATGGTCGAGGTGCCGGCGCAGGTGGTGCCGGCGCCCGCGGCGCAGTCATTCTGGCCCTTCAGGGCGACGCCGTAGCACTTCTCGTTGCCGGCCATCTTTTCCGGCGTCAGCGGCGCGGCGAAGGCGGCGCCGGCAAGGGCGGTAGCGAGCGAGCCGGCAATGGCGAGAGCGAGGGTCGGGCGGTTCATGGTCGTCTCCTGTTGAACGGTGCGGCGGGCCGTGCTTGACCCTGCATCGGTCCATTCGAGACGAAGGGCGCCGGTGTTACGCTCCTCTTCGACACGAATTCGTGATGAGGTAGGCGTAGCGGTTGGAGATTATTTCCGCCCTCCCGTAACAAGGCGGCCCGGGCGCGCGAAAAGGAGAGACCGGCGTTGACCGGCAAGAACGAGCGCGAACTTGCCGATCTGCTCCGCGCCGCCATTGCGGGCGATGAGCGCTGCTATTCAGCGTTTCTCGACCGTGTTGCGGGCCTTGTCCGTGCTTATGCGCGCGGCAAGATCACCCATGGCGGGGTCGATGCGGAAGATGTGGTGCAGGAGGTGCTGCTGGCGATCCATCTGAAGCGCCATACATGGCTGCCCGAGGCGCCCGTATTGCCCTGGGTCTATGCCATTGCGCGCTTCAAGCTGATCGACGCCTTCCGCCGGCGCGGCCGGCGGGTGGAAATCGACGTCGACGACATTGCCGAGACCTTTGCCCAGCCGGAGGTCGAGACTGTGAGCGAGCGCGACATCGGCCGGGCACTGGAAGGCCTCGCCCCCACGCAACGCTCGGTGGTGGCGGCGATTTCGGTCGACGGCCGCTCGGTCGAGGAGACCGCGCGGAAATTCGAGATGACGGAGACGGCGGTGCGGGTGGCGCTGCACCGGGGATTGGCCGCGATCGCGCGGCGATTTGGACGCGAGTGACATGAACACGCAAGACCTCATCCGGGCGATGGCCGCCGATACACGCCGCCAGGCATTGCCGCTGGGCACCGCCTGGCGCGTGGCGATGGGGCTCGCGCTTGTGCTGGCGGGTGCGGTGTTCGCGCTCGCCCTCGGTCCGCGCCCCGATGCGCTGGCCTCGCTGGAGACGGCGCGCTTCGTGTTCAAATTCGTGGTGACGCTCGCCTTGGCCGCCAGCGCGTTCGTCCTGCTGCGCCGGCTGGTGCGGCCGGGCGAGGCGGCGCGCGCGCCGCTGGGCTGGCTGCTGGCCGGGCCGCTGCTGCTGATCGCCGCCGTGGGGCTGGAACTGCTGGCGGTTCCCTCCGCCGATTGGGCCGCGCGGCTGGTCGGGGTCAATGCCCGGGTCTGCCTCACTTTCATTCCGCTGATCGGCGCCGCGCCGCTGGTGGTGTTCCTGGCGGTGCTGCGCCATGGCGCGCCCACGCGCCCGGCCTTGGCCGGGGCGGTGGCCGGGCTGCTGGCCGGGGGAATGGCAGGCGCCTTCTATGCCGCGCATTGCCCGGACGATTCCCCGCTTTTTGTTGCCACCTGGTACAGCCTGGCCATTGCCGGCCTCGCGGTGGCCGGCGCCGTTCTCGCCCCGCGCCTGGCGCGCTGGTAGGCCGGCAATCCCCCGCCGTCGGCGTCGCTAGCCGGGGATTTCCGGCTCGACCAGCCGGGCGAGGTTTTCCAGCGATTGCTGCCAGCCGAGAGTGCAGGCCTGGGGCGGGATGACGTCGGGGATGCCCGCCTGCACGATCTCCAGCTCAGTGCCGACCGACACCTCGCGCAAGCTCACGCTCACCTGCATCTCGCCGGGCAGCGCGGGGTCGTCGAAGCGGTCGGTGTAGCGCAGGCTGCGGCCGGGGCTCAGCTCCTGATAGCTGCCGCCAAAGGCATGGCTGGCGCCGGTGGTGAAATTGCGGAACGCCATCCGGAACGTGCCGCCGACGCGGGCGTCGAGATGATGCACGGTGCAGGTGAAGCCGTTCGGGGGAATCCATTTCGCCAGCGCGTCCGGCTCAATGAAGGCGCGGTAGAGCTTGTCCGGGCGGGTTGCGAGGATGCGGTGCAGGCGTATCGTGCTGGGCATGGCGGGTGAGCCTCCTGATGGGTGGATCGTGCCCGAAGGACGAACGGCCTTCACCGGCCCCGACACGCCCCGCATCTTTTTTCCGTGGCGCTGTCGGTTCCGCGCCCCGCCCTTCGTCCTTGGGTGATCGAGGCGGGCCAGAGGGAGAACCGCAATGAACGTGCAGGCCTATCTGATGTTCAACGGGCGCACCGAGGAGGCGCTGGCGTTCTACACCCAGGCGGTGGGGGCTGAGGTGACGGCGCTGATGCGCTTTGGTGAGGCGCCCGAGCCGCCGCCGCCGGGCATGATACCGGAAGGCTGGGACAACAAGGTGATGCATGCCAGCTTCCGCGTCGGCGACGCCGAGCTGATGGCCTCCGATGGCTGCCAGTCGGACGCGGCGGGCTTTGCCGGCGTGTCGCTGGCGCTCTCGGTCGCGACAAAGGAAGAGGCCGAAACACGGTTCGCCGCTCTGGTGGAGGGCGGGCAGGTGACGATGCCGCTCGGCCCCACCTTCTTCGCCCCGGCCTTCGGCTCGCTGGTCGACCGTTTCGGCGTGTCCTGGCTGGTCGTGGTCGTGGCGAGTTGAGGGGAGGGGGCGATGGCACGGCAGGTTTTCGTTCTTGTCGGCACCCGCAAGGGCGCCTTTGTGCTGGAGAGCGACGCGGCGCGGCGCTCCTGGCAGCTGCGCGGCCCGTTCTGCGAGACCTGGCCGACCAATCATGTGGTTGCCGATCCGTTGAGCGGCACGCTCTATGCCGGCGGCGGCAATGAATGGTTCGGCCCGGCGGTGTGGAAATCCACCGATCTCGGCGCCAGCTGGACCCATTCGAGCCAGGGCCTCGCTTATGAGGCGGGGCAGGACCCGGTGAAGTCCGTCTGGAGCCTGGCGGTGGCCGGCGACGGCACGCTCTATGCCGGCGTCGAGCCGGCGGGCCTCTTCCGCAGCACCGATGGCGGGGAGAGCTGGAGCCACATTGACGGGCTGCAGAAGCACCCGAGCCGGCCGGAATGGAACCCCGGCGGCGCCGGGCTGATCCTGCATTCGCTGGTGCTCGATCCCGCCGATCCGAACAAGATCTGGGTCGGCATTTCCGCCGCTGGCGTATTCGCCAGCGAGGATGGCGGGCTCACCTGGGAGGCCCGCAACCGTGGCACCCGCGCCGACTTCATGCCCGAGGGGCAGAACTATCCCGAATTCGGCCAGTGCGTGCATTGCCTCGTCATGGCGCCGGGCGGGCGTGGTCGGCTGTACCAGCAGAACCATTGCGGCATGTACCGTTCCGACGATGGCGGCCGCAGCTGGGAGAGCATCGAGAAGGGCCTGCCCTCCTCCTTCGGCTTCCCGGCGGCGGTGCATCCGCGCGATCCGGACGGGCTCTATCTCATCCCGCTGAACGGCGACATCAAGGGGCGCTTCATGCCGGAGGGTAACGCCGCCGTGTGGCGCACGGGGGACGCGGGCGCCAGCTGGCAGGCGCAGCGCACCGGGCTGCCGCAGGGCGGCGCCTATTTCAACGTGCTGCGCCAGGCGATGGCGACCGACACGCTGGAACCGGCCGGGGTCTATTTCGGCAGCAATGCCGGCGGGCTCTACGCCAGCACGGATGAAGGCGAGAGCTGGGACTGCGTGGCGCCGCATCTGCCGACCATCACCTCCGTCGAGACACTGGTGGTCGAGCGGTGAGGGCGAGGGGCGAGGCCGGCGCGAAGACCGAGGCGGCGCCCGCCCCCGTGCTCGTGCGCCTGCCGCCGCATCTCGTGGTGCTGTTTCCCGGCGCGGATCGGCTCGTGCCGCTGGAAGCCGCCAGCGTCGCCGAGATGGTCGACGGGCTCGACGCGCTCTGGCCCGGCATGCGCGAGCGCATCTGCGACGAGACGCCAGCGATAAGGCGCCATATCAACGTCTTCGTCGCTGGGCGCCGCGCCCGTCTCACCACCCCGCTCGCCCCCGGGGCGGATGTCTTCGTCATCACCGCGATCAGCGGCGGCTGATCCCTGCCTCACGAAAGGTGCCCCATGTTCTACGCCCTGCTTTGCTATCATCAGGAAGACGTTGTCTGCGCCTGGACCAAGGAAGAGGATGACGCCGTGATGGCGCGGCTCGGCATCGTCCATGAGCGGCTTGCGGCCGCCGGCAAGCTCGGCCCGGCGGCGCGGCTGCTGCCCACCACCGCGGCCACCACGCTGCGCAAGGACCAGGACCCGCCGCTGGTGCTGGACGGCCCGTTCGCCGAGACCAAGGAGCAGCTGCTCGGCTTCTACATCCTCGATTGCGCCGACCTCGAAGAGGCGCTCGGCATCGCCCGCGAACTCGGCGCCGCCAATCCCGGCGGTTGCTATGAGGTGCGCCCGGTCGGGCTGTTCGTCGACGGCGGCGCGCGACCCTGATGGACGAGGCGCGCACGATCGGCACCACGCTCACGGCGGCGCGCCCGCAGGCTCTCGCGGCGCTGCTGCGCTATTTCCGCGATCTCGACCTCGCCGAGGAGGCCTTCCAGGAGGCGTGCCTGCGGGCGCTGAAGAGCTGGCCACAGAACGGCCCGCCGCGCGACCCCGCCGCCTGGCTGATCTTTGTCGGTCGCAATGTCGCGCTCGACAGCGTGCGGCGTCGGGCGAAGCAGACGGAACTGCCACCCGAGGAAGTCCTCTCCGACACTGAAGACGCCGAGGCGGAGGTCGCCGCGCGGATGGATGGCGCGCATTACCGCGACGACGTGCTGCGCCTGCTGTTCATCTGCTGCCATCCCGAGCTGCCGGCGACGCAGCAGATCGCGCTCGCTTTGCGCATCGTCTCCGGGCTTTCCGTCGGCCAGATCGCCCGCGCCTTCGTGGTGAGCGAGGCGGCGATGGAACAGCGCCTCACCCGGGCCAAGGCCCGGATCGCCCGGGCGCAAAGCGGGGAGGGCGGGGTGCCGTTCGAGCCGCCGGGGCCGGTGGAGCGGGCGGAACGGCTCGGCGCGGTCGCCGCCATGCTCTATCTCGTCTTCAACGAGGGCTATTCCGCCGCCGGCGACCAGGCCGCCGCCCGCGAGCCGCTGTGCGAGGAGGCGATCCGCCTCACCCGGCTGCTGCTGCGCCTGTTTCCGGCCGAGCCGGAGATCATGGGTCTTTGCGCCCTCATGCTGCTCCAGCACGCCCGCGCCTCCGCCCGCTTCGATGCCGAGGGCGCAGTGATCCTGCTCGACAAGCAGGACCGCGCCCGGTGGAACCGGGCGATGATCGGCGAGGGGCTGGCGCTGCTCGACAAGGCCATCCGCCACCGCCGGCCCGGCGCCTATCAGGTGCAGGCGGCGATCGCGGCGCTGCATGCGCGGGCTGAAACGCCCGAGGAGACCGACTGGGCGCAGATCGACCTGCTCTATGGCACGCTGGAAATCCTGCAGCCCTCGCCGGTGGTGACGCTCAACCGCGCGGTGGCGATCTCCAAGCTGCGCGGGCCGGAAGCGGCGCTGGCCATGGTGGAGCCGCTGGGCGACCGGCTTGCCGGCTATTTCCACTATCACGGCCTGCGCGGGGCACTGCTGATGCAGCTCGGCCGCACAAGGGAGGCGCGCGAGGGCTTCATGATCGCGATCAGCCTCGCCACCACATCAGCCGAAGCCGCGCATATCCGCAGCCATCTCGACGGGCTGAAATGAGGGTCGCTAGGCCTTCGTCTTCCGCCGCCGGGCGGTCGGGGCGGGCCCCAGCTCGATCCAGACCGGGGCGTGGTCGCTCGCCTTCTCCCAGCCGCGCACGGCACGGTCGACCCCGGCGGCGGTGAGGCGCGGCGCCAGCGTGGGGCTCAGCAGCAGGTGATCGAGCCGCAGCCCGGCATCGCGTCCGAAGGCGTTCCGGAGATAGTCCCAGAAGGTGTAGAGGCGCGCATCAGGGTGCCGCGCGCGCAGCGCATCGGTCCAGCCCTGCGCGGTGAGCGCGTGGAAGGCCGCGCGCACCTCCGGCCGGAACAGCGCGTCGTCCACCCAGCGCTCGGGCTTGTAGACGTCGCGTTCGGTCGGCATCACATTGTAGTCGCCGGCGAGGATGACCGGCACGTCGAGCGCCAGCAGCTCGGCCGTATGCGCCGCCAGCCGCGCGAACCAGCGCAGCTTGGCGTCGAACTTCGCCCCCGGCGCGGGATTGCCGTTCGGCAGATACAGGCAGCCGATCAGCAGGCCCTCGACCGCCGCCTCGATATAGCGGGCCTGTTCGTCGTCGGGATCGCCCGGCAGTCCCCGCCTTGTCTCGATCGGCTCGCGCCCGCGGGCGAGGATGGCGACGCCGTTCCAGCTCTTCTGGCCGTGCCAGATCGCGCCATACCCGGCCTGCTCAATGGCGCGGATGGGAAAGCGCGCATCCGGCGCCTTCAGCTCCTGCAGGCACACCACATCCGGGCGCGCCTCCTCCAGCCAGCGCAGCAGCACGGTGAGCCGGCCATTGATGCCGTTGACGTTGAAGGTGGCGATCTTCATCGGCGCGGTGCGTGCAAAAGGCGGGGCGGCGCCGTTATGTGCCGCCCCGCCGTGGCGTCAGAGCTTCACGGCCGCCTCCCGCGCCCACAGGCGCAGGGCGCGGCAACTCTCGATGAAGGCGTCCACCGAGGCGTCCTCCTCCAGCGCGATCAGTCCCTCATCGGCATCGGGGGCGACGCCTGCCTTGGCCATCAGCGGCAGGGCGGCGGCGGTGAAGCCGATGAACTTGCAATGGGCGAAGGCGTCCGCCACGAAGTCGCGCGCCGCCGCCTCGCCGGTGAGCCGCTCGGCGCCCTCTTCCGACAGCAGCAGCGCCACCGCGTCGAACAGCACCGAGGGCCCGCCATCGATCATGTGATGGGCGGGAAGCTTGGTGCCGTCGGCGGTCTCGACGCCGCCGACCTTGGGCGCCACCAGCTCCATCATCGCCCCCTCGGCCGCCAGCGCCGCCTGCAGCGCCGTCAGCAGCGTGCCGTCGCAGCCATTGCTGACCAGCACGCCGACCTTGCGGCCCTTGAAGCTCTTCGGGCCGTTCTGGATAATGCTGAGCGCCGGCGAGGCGGGCAGGTCGTCGCGCGGGGTCACCGCCGCGTCGGCGGGCTTGGGCAGCGTGTCGATGCCGAGCTTGTCGGCCACCGTCGCGCCCAGCGCCTCGTCGATGTTGAGCAGATGCGCCACCATCCGCTCGCGGATGACCACCTCCTCCACCTTGCTCAGCTCGAAGGTCAGCGCCATGGCGATGTGCGTCTGCTCCGGCCCGGTCTGGCTGTTGAAGAACTGCCGCGCCTGGCTGTAATGGTCGGCGAAGCTCTCCGGCCGCAGCCGCACCTTCGGCGCATCGATCTCTTCGGCGAAAGAGCGGAAGCCGCGCGCCGGGTCCGGGCGAGGCCCCTCGCCGCGCGAATTGGGCTGGTAGTTGGTGCGCCCCACCGGGTTGCGCATCGCCATGTGCCCGTCCTGCTGGAAATGCGCGAACGGGCATTTCGGCGCGTTGATCGGGATATGGGTGAAGTTCGGGCTGCCGAGCCGCTTCAGCTGGGTGTCGAGATAGGAGAAGTTGCGGCCCTGCAGCAGCGGGTCGTTGGAGAAATCGATGCCCGGCGGCACGTTCTGGGTCATGAACGCCACCTGCTCGGTCTCGGCGAAGAAATTGTCCGGCATCCGGTCCAGCACCAGCCGGCCGACCGGCACCGGCTTGATGATTTCTTCCGGGATCAGCTTGGTCGGGTCGAGCACGTCGAAATCGAAGCTGTCGGCGAAATCCTGGTCGAACAGCTGCACGCACAGTTCCCATTCCGGGAAATCGCCGGACTGGATCGCTTCCCAGAGGTCGCGGCGATGAAAGTCCGGGTCGGCGCCGTTGATCTTCACCGCCTCGTTCCAGACCACGGACTGGAGCCCGAGCTTGGGCTTCCAGATGAACTTGACGAAGGTGGATTCGTCCTTGGCGTTCAGCAGGCGGAAGGTGTGGACGCCGAAGCCTTCCATGAAACGGAAGGAGCGCGGAATCGCCCGGTCGGACATCACCCACATGATCATGTGCATGGATTCCGGGGTCAGCGAGATGAAGTCCCAGAAATTGTCATGCGCCGACTGCGCCTGCGGAAAGGCGCGGTCCGGTTCCGGCTTCACCGCGTGGATGACATCGGGAAACTTGATCGCGTCCTGGATGAAGAACACCGGGATGTTGTTGCCGACGAGGTCCCAATTGCCTTCCTGGGTGTAGATCTTGACCGCGAAGCCGCGCACGTCGCGGGCGAGGTCGAACGAGCCCTTGGAGCCTGCCACCGTCGAGAAGCGCACGAAGGCGGGCGTCTTCTCGCCCGGGCGCTGGAACAGGTCGGCGCGGGTATATGCGGCCAGCGATTCATAGGTCTCGAAATAGCCATGCGCGCCATAGCCGCGCGCATGCACCACGCGCTCGGGAATGCGCTCATGGTCGAAATGGAACATCTTCTCGCGGAAGTGGAAGTCCTCGATCAGCGCCGGGCCCCGCGCGCCCACCTTCAACGTGTTCTGGTCGTCCGCCACCGGGCCGCCCTGGGCGGTGGTCATCACAGGCGTGTCGCCCTGCGCGAACTGGTGCAGCTCGCCGCCATTTCCGCGCGTCAGTGTCTGGTCGTGGATGGTCGCGGTTGCCCCTGCGGCCCCCTTGCTCTTGCGTGCCATGCGTCTGCGCTCCCTCGGCGTGTGGTCGGTGATCCGGCGTCGCCTCACTAACCGCAGGGGTGGCCATTCGTTGCCGACAAGGGTGCATTCGCGGCACGGATTCGTCGCTGCCGACGCCGGCGCTTCGCCGGCTACCGGCCAAGGGTATTCTGTGATGCTCAGGGAAAGCGCCGGCTGAGAAAGGGCGAGCCGCGCAGGCCGAAGCGCCAGGGGGCGTCCATCGCCTTGGTGATGCCGATGCGCGGGCCGCTGACGATATCTGGCGTGCCCTCGCGCGCGCGCCAGTCGAAGGGCGGCCGGTCGAGCGGGGCGCCATCGAGGGCACCTGTTATGGCGAGCGCCTGGGTCAGCCGCCCGGGTCCGGTGCGGAGCCGCGCCGGGCCGCCCCGGCGTGCCGCCATGCGCTCAAGCCCGGCCAGCGGCGCCAGCGCCCGCACCAGCACGGCGCCATGGTCCTGCGCCACGATGTTGAAGCACCAGTGCAGGCCGTAGGAGCGGTAGACATAGGCATGGAAAGGCGGGCCGAACATCGCCGCGTTGCGCGGCGTGGGGCCGGGAAAGCTGTGCGAGGCGGGGTCGTCGCGCAGATAGGCCTCGGTCTCGACAATGAGGCCGCCGACCCCGTCGACCAGCAGCGTCATCCCGATCAGCCGGGGGGCGAGGGCGAGCGCGTCGCCGTCAAACTCGATCATGCCGCGAGACTAGCATGATGTCGGCCGGGGGGAGGGGGCGCGCGGCCCCCTCCGGATCGAGCGGTGGGTGTCGCCCTCAGAACGGGCTGTCGGGGAAGTAGAACTGCGCCGCGTTCTCGGCCGTGATCAGCGTCGAGCCGATGATGAAGCGGCCATAGACCGGCGTGGCGGAGACGAAGTTCAGCGCCGTGACCTCCAGCGCGGTGGAGATCAGCGCCGGGGGATAGGACACGTCGACCGGAATCTGCGGGTCCTTGTCCATCACCCGCTTGATGATCTGCTTCATGCCGGCGCCGCCGACGATCCACATCTCCTTCTGCCGGCCGGACTGGGCGATGGCCTCCATGACGCCGATCGCCATGTCGTCATCGGCCGCCCATACCGCGTCGATCTGCTTGTGCTTGGACAGGTAGTCCTGCATCACCGAGAACGCCTTGTCCCGGTTCCAATTGCCGTGCTGCATGTCGAGGATCTCGATCCCCGAGCCGGCAATAGCGGCCTGGAAGGCCTCGACCCGCTCATTGTCGAGCGTGGTGGGGATGCCGCGCAGCACCACGATCTTGGCGCCGGGCTTGAGGTTGGCCTTGAAATACTCGCCCGAGACGCGGCCGAAGGCGGTGTTGTCGCCGGCGACATAGAGGTCCTCGATGCCGGCCTGGGAAAGGCCGCGATCGACCACCGTCACCCATTTGCCGGCGTCCTTCACCGCCTTGACCGGGCTGGTCAGCGGCTCGGATTCGAAGGGCAGCACGACAAGCGCGTCGATGTTGCGGGTCGCCACCATGTCCTCGATGTCGTTGACCTGCTTGCCGACCGCGCCGGCGGTGGCGAGCACGAACTCAAGGTTCGGATAGGTCGCCTTCAGCCGCTTGATGGTGTCCTGCGCGTGCCAGTTCAGCCCGCCCATGAAGCCGTGGGTGGCGGAGGGGATCGAGACGCCGATCACCGCCTTCTTGCCCTGCGCCATGGCGGGCAGCGAGACGCCGGTGGCGGCGGTGGCCGCGCCGATGGCGGCCGTGGTGAGAAATGTCCTGCGTTCCATTGTGTTTTTCCTCCCGTTGTCTCCGCTCTCAGGCGGATGATGATTTGCTGCGCTGGAGAACCACCGCGAGCACGATGATGACGCCCTGGATCGTCCCGTTCAGATAGGGCGAGACGAGGTCGGCCAGGATCAGGATGTTGTCGATCAGGCTGAGGATCAGCACGCCGATCACCGTGCCCCAGACCCGGCCATAGCCGCCCTTGAGCGCGGTGCCGCCGATGATGACGGCGGCGATCGCCTCCAGCTCCCACAGCATGCCGGTGGAGCCGGAGGCCGAGCCGAGGCGCGGCACGTACATGATGGTGGCGAGGCCGACGAGCAGGCCGAGCAGCACATAGGTCATCAGCCTTATGCGCTCGACATTCACCGCCGAATACAGCGCCACCTTGTCGTTGGAGCCGATCGCCTCGCAGTAGCGGCCGAAGCGCGTATGGCGCATCGCCACCTGCCCGGCGATGGCGACCAGGGCGAAGGCGAGGATCGGCCAGGCGACGCCGAACAGGCCGGAATAATAGACCGGCCGGTAGAGCTGGCGGACGCCGAAATCGAGGCTGATCGTGCCACCATCGGCCAGCCACGTCACCAGCGAGCGGAAGATGCCCATGGTGCCGAGCGTGACGATGAAAGGCTCGATCCGGGCCTTCGTCACCAGCAGCCCGTTGGCAAGCCCCGCCAGCAGCCCGGCCCCGAGCGCGATCGCCATGCCGGCGAGGATCAGCGGCACGCCGACGCCCATCGAGGGCAGCAGCGCGTTCATGGCGAGGATCATCACCCCGGCGATGAACGCCGCCATCGAGCCGACCGAGAGGTCGAGCCCGCCCGAGGTGATGACGAAGGTCATACCCACCGCGATCATGCCGATGAAGGCGGAGCGGGCGAGCACATTGGTGATGTTGCCGGCGGAGAGGAAGTTCTCGTTGAGGTAGGCGCCGAGCGCCACCAGCAGGATCAGCGCCAGCAGCGGGCCGAGCGCCGACAGGTCGGGCAGGCGCGAGCCGAGGGAAGACGGCGCGGTGTCGGCGCGCGTGGAGTCAGGGCGCGTGATATCAGACATGGGCGGCGCTCCCTGAGGCCTGTTCATTGGTGCCCATCACCAGGCGCACCACGGCGTTTTCGGTGAGGCGCTCGCCCTCCAGCTCGCCGGCGATCCGGCCATGGCGCATCACCAGCACCCGGTCGGACAGGCCGAGAATCTCAGGCATGTCGGAGGAGATGACGATGATGCTGCGCCCCTCGGCGGCGAGCGCGTCGATGAAGGCGTAGATCTGGCTCTTGGTGCCGACATCGATGCCGCGCGTCGGCTCGTCGATGATGACGACTTCCGGGTCGCCGAGCATGGTCTTGGCCAGCAGCAGCTTCTGCTGGTTGCCGCCGGAGAGGTTGCCCACCTTCATGTCGCGGCGCGGGGCGCGGATGTCGAACTCGCCGATCGCCCGCGTCAGCGCCTCTTCCTCCCGCCCGGCATCGATGAAGGGCGTGCCGAAGCGCGCCAGCGTCGAGAGGGTGAGGTTGACCGCGAGGTTCTTGTCGAGCAGCAGCCCGTGCTCCTTCCGGTCCTCGGTGAGATAGGCCATGCCGCAGGCGGCCGCCTCGCGCACCGAGCCGACCTTGACCGGCACGCCGTGGCGCAGAATTTCGCCCGTCGCTGGCCGCAGGCCGACCAGCCCCTCGGCCAGTTCGGTGCGGCCGGAGCCGACCAGGCCTGAGATGCCCAGCACCTCGCCGCGCCGCAGGGTGAAGGAAATGTCCTTCACCAGCGGCGGCACGGAAAACCCCTTCACCTCCAGCGCCACCGCGCCGGCATGGTGGCGCTTGGGCGGGTAGATGTCCTCCAGCTTGCGCCCAACCATGGCGGTGGCCATGCCGTCCTCGGTCAGCTCGCCGCGCCCGGCCCTGCGCACCACCGCGCCGTCGCGCAGCACGGTGACGCGGTCGGCGAGGCGGGTGATCTCCTCCAGCCGGTGCGAGGTGTAGAGCAGCGCCACGCCCTGCGCCCGCAGCCGCTCGATCTGGCGGAACAGCACCTCCACCTCCTTGTGCGTCAGCACGGCGGAAGGCTCGTCCATAACAAGCACCCGCGCCTTGCGCGCCAGCGCCTTGGCGATTTCCACCATCTGCCGGTCGGAGACGGGCAGGTCGCGGATGCGCGCCTCCGGGCGGATCGGGCTGTCGAGCTCATCCAGCAGCGCCTGCGTGCCCGCCCGCATCGCCCGGTGGTCGAGAAAAAGCCCGCCCAGCTCGCGCCCGAGCCAGATGTTCTCGCTCACGGTGAGGTCGGGGGCGAGGTTGAACTCCTGGTGGATCACCACCACGCCGGCCGCTTCCGCCTGCGCGCCGGTGGCATAGGGCGCCGGCGCCCCGTCCAGCCGCACCGCGCCGGAGGAGGGCGCGAGGAAGCCGCCGAGTATCTTCATGATCGTCGACTTGCCGGCGCCGTTCTCGCCGATCAGCGCATGCACTTCCCCGGCATGGAGCGCGAAGTCGATGCCGTGCAGGATTTCGATCGGGCCGAAACTCTTGCGCACATCGACCAGTTCGAGCACCGGGGCGGCCGCGCGCTCCGGGGCGGCGCTCACAGCGTCACCCAGCCGGCATTGCGGCGCGAGGACTGTACGCAGGCCTCGACAAAGCGCATCCCCGCCAGCCCGTCCGCCAGCGTCGGGAACAGCACGCCCTCCGGCACCGCCTCACCCTTCTGATGGGCGCGGATGGCGCGGGCCGCTTCCGCATAAATGTTGGCGAAGCCCTCCAGATAGCCTTCCGGGTGGCCGGGCGGAATGCGCGAGACACGGCCCGCCTCCGGCCCCGCCCCGGCGCCATTGCGGGTGATGCGGCGCCTCGGCTCGCCGAAGGGGGTGAACCAGAGATAGTTCGGGTCCTCCTGCGCCCATTCGAGCCCGCCCTTCTCGCCATAGAGGCGCAGGCGCAGGCCGTTCTCATTGCCCGGCGCCACCTGGCTCGCCCACAGCATGCCGCGAGCCCCGCCTGCAAAGCGCAGCAGCACATGGGCATTGTCATCCAGCGCCCGGCCGGGCACGAAGGTCTGGAGATCCGCCGCCAGCGCTTCCGGCGTCAGGCCGGAGACGAAGCAGGCGAGGTTATAGGCATGTGTGCCGATATCGCCCGTCGCCCCGCCCGCGCCGGAGCGCTCCGGGTCGGTGCGCCATTCCGCCTGCTTGGAGCCGGATTTCTCCGCCGCCTCGGTCAGCCAGTCCTGCACATATTCCACCTGCACAAGCCGGATGCGGCCGATCTCGCCCGCCGCCACCATGGCGTGGGCCTGCCGGATCATCGGGTAGCCGGTGTAGTTGTGGGTCAGCACGAACAGCGCGTCGGCCTTCGCCGCCGCTGCCGCGAGCTTCTTCGCCTCGGCCATCGTCGCGGTCAGCGGCTTGTCGCAGATCACATGGATGCCGCGCTTGAGGAATTCGATCGCCGGGCCGGCATGCATGTGGTTCGGGGTGACGATCGCCACCGCCTCGATGCCGTCCTTGCGCCGCGCCTCGCCCTTGGCCATGGCGAGGTAGTCGTCATAGACGCGGGCAAGCCCGAGTGCTTCGCCCGAGGCGCGGGATTTCTCCGGCGTCGAGGAGAGCGCGCCGGCGACGAGGGTGTATTCGCCGTCCAGCCGGGCGGCGATGCGGTGTACGGCGCCGATGAAGGCACCGGCGCCGCCGCCGACCATGCCGAGCCGGAGCGGTCGGGTTGGGACAGGGCCGCTCATCGGTCCAGCCCCAGCAGCGCGCGGTTGGCGGCGCGGTCGGTGGCGCCGGCAGCGAAATCGTCAAACGCCTTCTCGGTGACGCGGATGATGTGGTTCTTGACGAACTGCGCCCCCTCGCGCGCCCCGTCCTCGGGGTGCTTGAGGCAGCATTCCCATTCCACAACCGCCCAGCCGTCGAAATCCATCGCGGCGAGCTTCGAGAAGATGGCGCCGAAATCGACCTGCCCGTCACCCGGGCTGCGGAAGCGCCCGGCGCGCTTCAGCCAGGGCTGGTAGCCGCCATAGACGCCCTTGCGGCCGGTCGGGTTGAACTCGGCATCCTTGACGTGAAACATGCCGATGCGCTCGGCATAGATGTCGAGATGGTCGAGATAATCGAGCTGCTGCAGCACGTAATGCGAGGGGTCGTAGAGCATTTTCGCGCGCGGATGGTTGTCCACCCGCTCCAGGAACATCTCGAACGTGTCGCCGTCGTGCAGGTCCTCGCCCGGATGGATCTCGAAGCAGAGATCGACGCCGCAGGAATCGGCGAAGTCGAGCAGCGGCCGCCAGCGGCGGGCCAGTTCGTCGAACGCCTCCTCCACCAGCCCGGCCGGGCGCTGTGGCCAGGGGTAGACATAGGGCCAGGCCAGCGCGCCTGAGAACGTCACCATGGCGGTGAGGCCGAGATGCTTGGAGGCAGTGAGCGCCTTCTTCATCTGGTCGACCGCCCATGCCTGCCGCGCGAGCGGATTGCCGCGCACCTCGGGCGCCGCGAAGCCGTCGAACATCGCGTCATAGGCGGGATGCACCGCGACCAGCTGGCCCTGCAGATGGGTGGAGAGTTCGGTGACGACGACACCGTTTTGCGATCCCTGCCCGGCCCATTGCGCGCACCAGTCGCGCGAGGCGGCGGCCTGGTCGAGATCGAGGATGCGCGGGTCGTTGGTCGGCACCTGCACCCCGGCATAGCCGCACTCGGCCGCCCAGCGCGTGATGGTGTGCCAGCTGTCGAAGGGCGCGTCTGTGCCGATGAACTGGGCCAGAAACAGGCCCGGCCCCTTGATGGTCCGCATGTTTTCCTCCCGACCGGCGTGCCGGCCAACCGTTGATTTTTGTAATCGGTTGCATTCAGCCTAACGGAGGCTTGTAATCGATTGCAAGAGGGTGTGGCCGGGAATGCTGCAACGGCAGCGCGAGCGCATTGCCAGAGAGCCCCCGGCGCGTCTATGGAGTGGCCATGCAGCACCAGAGACCGAAGATCGTGGACGTGGCGCGGCTCGCCGGCGTTTCCACCGCGACGGTCAGCCGCGTGCTCTCCAATCCTGATGTGGTCAGCGCCGAGACGCGCCGCAGCGTCGAGGAGGCGATCCGCCAGACCGGCTACCGGCTCAACCATGCCGCGCGCAATCTGCGCCACCGGCGCACGGGCGGGGTGGTGGCGCTGGTGCCGAACCTGTCCAACCCGTTCTTCTCGCAGATCCTGGCCGGCATGGCCGCGGTGCTGGCGGGGGCGGGCTATAATCTGCTGATCGCCGATACCTGCGCCATGGGCGGGGAAACCCTGCTCGGCTATGCCGAGCCGAGCCGCGCCGACGGGCTGATCGTGCTCGACGGCACGCTGCCGGCCGATGGCCTCAAGCGCCGGGTGCCGATCGTGCTGGCCTGCGAATGGATACCCGGCATCGAGGCGCCGCGGGTGAAGATCGACAACCGCTTGGCGGCGCGGGTGGCGGTCGACCATCTCGCCGATCTCGGCCACCGGCGCATCGGCCATGTGATGGGGCCGCCGGGCAATGTGCTGAGCGAGGCGCGCCTTGCCGGCACCGAGCAGGCGCTGGCGGCGCGCGGCCTGCCGCCGCCGCACGTCTTTCCCGGCGATTTCAGCCTCGATTCCGGCCGCCTCGCCGGCGAAGCCTGGCTCGCTCTGCCGGCGGAGCAGCGCCCCACGGCGGTGTTCCTCGCCAGCGACGCCATGGCCTGCGGCTTCATCGGCGAGGTGCAGCATCGCGGCCTCGCCGTGCCGCGCGACGTCTCGGTGATGGGGTTCGACGATATCGAGCTGGTCTCGCACATGACGCCGGCGCTCTCCACCATCCGCCAGCCGCGCGAGGCGATCGGCCGCCGGGCGGCGCAGTGCCTGCTGGCGATGATCGGCGGCGAGGCGCCGGAGGGCGACATCGTGCTGCCCACCGAACTGGTGCTGCGCGCCAGCACCGCCCCGCCCGTTACCACCCCTGCCACAAAGAGCCGCGAGGCCGGCCCGGCGCGCTTGTGAGCGCGGCGGAATCCGGGCTATCGCAACGGAAAGTAGGGCACGGAGGGCGAAGGCGAGGTGGGCGCGACCTTGAGGCGATCGGCTGCGAACAGTGCCACTGCGCGGCGTGGCGGTCCGCGCCATTCGGGCGCCGCGCGGCGCCTCGCTCCTGTTCTCGCGCTGGTTGCCGGCCCGCTGCTCGCCGCCGCGCCGGCGGGCGCGATCTATCTCAACGACGTGGATGCCGAGGCCGTCGGAGGGGTGCAGAACTGGTACGACCGCGAAAACCAGTTCTCCAATGTCGTCGCGGTCTCGATTGACGGCGAGGCGCGCTGCACCGGCACGCTGATCAATTCCCGCACCGTGCTCACCGCCGCCCATTGCGCGGTGAGCGACGAGACCGGCGCCGTCTTCAGCTGGTTCGACGAGGCGGGAATCCGCTTTTCCCCGGACTCGACCCTCGCCAGCCCGAACGACCGCGCCCTCAGCGGCGTCGCGGTCAATCCCGCCTATGTGACGGAAGGCTTCTCTTCCAGCGATCTGGCCCTCGTCTCGCTGGCGCAGCCGGTGACCGGCGTCGCGCCGGTGACCCTCGCCACCTCGCCGGACCAGATGCCGGGCCTTGGCGACGTGGTCTGGCTCGCCGGCTATGGCCAGATCGGCACCGGCACGGTGAACGATCTCGGCTATGACGACCGGCGCCGCGCCGTCACCAGCACGCTGGGGCAGGTCAAGGTCCTGCCCGACGGCCGGCTTGAGATCAGCGTTCAGTTTCGCGACCCGTTGAGCCCGGACGATCCGAATGATTTCGGCGTCGACACCCCGGTGCCCGCCTGGCAAGGCGGCACCTCCTTCGGCGACAGCGGCGGACCACTGTTCATGATCGGCCCGGAGGGGGAACTGATCCATGTCGGGGTCAGCTTCACCGCCGGCTTTTCCGACCCCGACAGGCCCGGCGAATACCTCTTCATCTACGGCTCGCCCTCGCATTACGGCGCCGTCGCCGACCATGCGGACTGGCTCGCCGCCGCCAACCCGCTGCGCACCACCGCCGCCGCCGCCGGCGCCTTCGCCTGGAGCGAGGCGGCCCGCTGGACCGACACGCTCGGCCGCCACGAGACACCGGACAATGCGGATGGCGACTTCGTCGGCTATGGAACGGTCGGCCGTTATTATGAGGTGACGCTGGCCAACCCCGCGCAGGTCCGCCTCGACCTCTCGCCGACCATCGACCGGCTCACCCTCTCCCATGCCGGCGCGGGGCTGGACATCGCCGCCGGCACCCGGCTGGAGGTGCTGCTCGACGCGGCGCTGGCCGGCGGAAGCCTCGCCATTGCCGGCGCGCTGGAAACCGGGCGTCTGCTGCAATTTGGCGGCGTTGTCTCCGGCACCGGAACCCTCCAGGCGGCCTCGGGCTATGTCCAGGCCGGCGGCACGCTCGCCCCGGGCGCGGCCGGCGTGCTCGGCACGCTCACGCTCGCCGGCGATTATGCGGCGAACGACGCGGCACGGCTGAATGTGCGGCTCGGGGCGGCGGGTGCCGACCTTCTGGCGGTGAGCGGCACCGCCGAGATCGGCGGCACGCTCGCCTATCGCCTGTTCGATCCCGCCCCCTTCGGCAGCTACTCGGTGCTGACGGCGGGCGAGGGGATCGCGGGCGCCTTCGCCGCGCTTGAAGGCCCGTCCTCCGTCTTTGCCTCGGTCACGGCGGTGACAGGCGAAAGCGATGTCGCGCTCAGGGTCGAGAAGTCCCGCGCCTTCGCCTCCGCCGGCCTCACCGCCAGCCAGCGTGCCGTCGGCGCGGCGCTCGATCTGATGGACCCGGAAAGTCCGCTGGTCGCCTCCGCCGCCTGGCTGCCGAGCCTCACCGCCGCGCGCGGCGCCTTCGACCGGCTCTCCGGCCAGGGCTACGCCTCGCTGCAAACCGTTCTGCTGCAGGACAGCCGCTTCGCCCGCCAAGCGGCGCTGGACCGGCTGCGGGCGGCCTCCGGAGAGGGCGCCGCGCCGGGGATGCAGGTGGCGAGCTTCGCCGATGACGGCACCCGTCTCGTCGAACCCGCGCCCGGCACCGGCACGGACCTCTGGCTACAGGGCTTCGGCGCCTTCGGCGATAGCGCTGCCACCCCGTCCAGCGCCGGGCTGTCGCGCGACATTGGCGGCTTCCATGCCGGCCTCGACCGGCTGTTTTTCGATGGCTGGCGGGTCGGCGCGTTCGGCGGCTACAGCCACAGCTCCATCGGGGCCGGTGCGCTCGCCGCCTCCTACGGCGTCGATACCTACACGCTCGGGCTCTATGGCGGGCGAAGCTGGGGCCCGCTCGCGCTGCGGCTCGGCGGTGCCTATGGCTGGAACGAGATTTCCGCCCGCCGCAGCCTGGCTCTGCCGGGGCTGGCCGAAAGCCTGACCGCCGACATCAGCGCCGGCACCGGCCAGCTCTTCGGCGAGCTCGGCTATGCCCTCGCTCTTCCGGGCGCGACGCTGGAGCCCTTCGCCCGCCTCGCCTATGTCGCGCTGGAGGGCGACGGCTTCCGCGAGGCCGGCGGCAGCGCCGCGCTGGCCGTCTCCGGGCTCGACGCCCGCGCCGGCTTCGGCACGCTCGGCGCGCGGCTTTCCATGCCGCTGGTGGAGCGGGCGACGCTTGGTCTGCGCCTCGACGCCTCCGCCGGCTGGCAGCATGGCTGGGGCGACACGCTGCCCGCGCGCGCCGTCCGCTTCGCCGGCGGGCCGGCCTTCACCACCACGGGCGCGCCGCTGGCGCGGGACACGGCGCTGCTGGGGGCGGGACTGGTCGCCCACGCTGGCGACAGGCTGCATCTGGGCGTGCAGTACACCGGCCAGTTCGGCGACGGGCTGCGCGACAATGGCGTTGAGGCCAGCCTGCGGGTCAGCTTCTAGCTTCCGCTCGTCTCTCCCCGGGCGCGATGGCGATTGACCCCACCGGAAATCTCTCGCAGGTTCCTAGGTGGGGCACGGGAGGCGCGCGCGCCGGGTTGGCCCGGCCCGCCAAGGCAAGGATCGCCCGTTTTCAAGGGCGTGTGAGTGGGGAAAGCGATGAGCACCGATGGAGATCTCACACCGCCCGGCGGCCCCGGCGGGCCGGCGCGCTGGACATCGAGCGCCAAGGTCGGCGTCGGCACGGCGCGCACGGCGGCGAGCCGGCTGTGGTTCACGCTGAGCCACGGCATCCTCAACGAGATCTATTACCCCCGCGTCGACACCGCCTGCACCCGCGATTTCGGCTTCCTCGTCACCGGCCCGGACGGCTATTTCGCCGAGGAGAAGCGCGACGCCGAGCACGAAGTCGGCGTGCTGGAGCACGGCGTGCCGGCCTATCACCTGCTCAACACCGCCAATGACGGGCGCTGGCGCATCCAGAAGCAGATCCTCACCGATCCACGCCGGGAAGTGCTGATCCAGAAGATCACCTTCGAGGCGCTGATCGGCGATATCTCGGACTACCGCCTGTTCGCGCTGCTGGCGCCGCATCTCATCAATGCCGGCGCCGACAACACCGGCTGGGTCGGCGACTACAAGGGCACGCCGATGCTGTTCGCCTCCGGCCGGCATGGCCAGTCGCTGGCGCTCGCCTGCTCGGTGCCGTGGAAGGCCCGCTCGGTGGGCTATGTCGGCACCTCCGATGGCTGGCAGCAGCTCGCCCGCTCCGGCGAACTGGACGAGCGCTACCAGCGCGCCGAATCCGGCAATGTGGCGCTCAGCGCCGAGATCGACCTTGCCGCCAGCAATGGCGAGATGCTGGTCGCGCTCGGCTTCGGCGCCCGGCCGGAGGAGGCGGGGTTCCGCACCGTTTCCAGCCTGCAGGAAGGCTTCGAGGAACTGCGCCGCACCTATGTGCAGGGCTGGCGCGCCTGGCAGGGCACGCTGCTGCCGCTCGACCATCCGCAGAACCGCTCCAACATCAATTCCTACCGCGCCAGCACCATCGTGCTGGCTACCCACCAGCCGAGCTCCGTGCCGGGCGCCATCATCGCCAGCCTCTCCATTCCCTGGGGCTTCAACAAGGGCGACGAGGATCTCGGCGGCTATCACCTCGTCTGGCCGCGCGATCTGGTCGAGAACGCCGGCGGCCTGCTGGCGGCGGGCGCCTCGGACGAGGCCAAGTCGGTGCTCGGCTATCTCCGCAGCATTCAGGAAACCGACGGTCACTGGTCGCAGAATGTCTGGCTCGACGGCGTTCCCTATTGGGGCGGCGTGCAGATGGACGAGTGCGCCTTCCCCATCCTGCTTGCCGACATGATCCGCCGCGGCGGCCATTTCGCGCGCGGCGAGCTCGACGGCTACATGGACATGATCGAGCGCGCCGCGCGATTCATCGTCCTCAACGGCCCCGTCACCGGCCAGGACCGCTGGGAGGAGGATGCCGGCTATTCGCCCTTCACCCTGGCGGCGGAAATCTCCGCCCTTCTGGCCGCCGCCGAGATGATGGAGCTGTTCGGCCGCAAGGACGAGGCGCAGTATCTGCGCGAGAAGGCCGACGCCTGGAACGACTCGATCGAGCACTGGACCTTCGCCACCGGCACCGACCTCGCGGACAAGCTCGGGGTCGAGGGCTATTATGTGCGCGTCGCCCCGCCGGAAACCGCCGACGCCGCGTCGCCGATCGACGGCTTCGTGCCGGTGAAGAACCGTCCGCCGGGCGACAGCGACCGGCCGGCGGCGCAGCTTATCTCGCCGGACGCGCTGGCGCTGGTGCGCTTCGGGCTGCGCGCGGCGGACGACCCGCGCATCCTCGCCACCATCAAGGCGATCGACGCGATCCTGAAGGTGGAGCTGCCGCAGGGCCCGGTCTGGTACCGCTACAATGGCGACGGCTATGGCGAGCATGAGGATGGCTCGCCCTTCGACGGCACCGGCGTCGGCCGGGCCTGGCCGCTGCTCACCGGCGAGCGCGCCCATTACGAGATCGCCGCCGGCAATCTGGTGCGCGCCGGCCAGCTTCTGGTCACGCTGGAGGACTGCGCCGGCCCCGGCGGGCTGCTGCCCGAGCAGGTGTGGGACCAGGACGACATTCCCGCCCGCGAACTGTTCAAGGGCCGCCCCTCGGGCAGCGCGATGCCGCTGGTCTGGGCGCATTCCGAGCATATCAAGCTGATGCGCTCGCTGCGCGACGGCAAGGTGTTCGACACGCCGCCGCAGACCGTGCAGCGCTATCTCGTCGACAAGGTGACCTCGCCGCGCCGGCTCTGGCACTTCAACCAGAAGCTCCGCTCGGTGCCCGCCGGCCTCGCCCTGCGGGTGGAACTGCCGGCGCCGGCGGTCATCCACTGGTCACTCGACGGCTGGACCACGGCGCAGGACACGCCGACGCGGCCCACCGGCTTCGGCTTTCACATCGCCGACCTGCCGACCACCGTCAAACAGCATGGCCGGCACCTGCGGTTCACCTTCTTGTGGACCGAGTCCGGGACGTGGGAGGGCGAGGATTTCGTCGTCACCGTCGATGGCGATAGCGCGCTGTTCCATGCCAGCGCGGATGAGGACGACCATGAGGTGAGCCGGCGGGTGGCCGAGCCGGCGCAGGCGTCGAAGTGAGAGGATGAACCCTATGACAGACACGACGGCCGCCGGCGGCGCGGCGGGCATTCTCGCGATCGATATCGGCGGCACCGGGCTGAAATGCGCCGTCATCGACGAGCACGGCACCATGGTCTCCGAGCGCGAGAAGGTCGACACCCCCCATCCCTGCCACCCGGAGGCGCTGCTCGACGCCTATGCCGGCATGGCGGCCAAGCACCCGGCCTTCGACCGCATCGCCATCGGCTTCCCCGGCGTGGTGCGCGAGGGCAAGGTGCTGACCGCGCCCAATCTCGGCACCGAGCTCTGGGCCGGCTTCGCCCTTGCCGACGCGATGGCGGCGCGCCTCAAGGCCCCCGCCCGGCTGATCAACGATGCCGAGATGCAGGGCTATGGCATCGTCTCCGGCAAGGGGCTGGAAATGGTGCTCACGCTCGGCACCGGCGCCGGCACGGCGCTGTTCCGCGATGGCGAGCTGATGCCGCATATGGAGCTGGCGCACCATCCGGTGCACGACAACTTGACCTATGATGAATATCTCGGCGTCGCCGCCTATGAGGCGCACGGCAAACACCGCTGGAACCACCATGTGCAGCGGGTGATCGAGCTGCTCTATGTGCTGCTGCACTACGACCATCTCTATCTCGGCGGCGGCAATTCCAAGCATGTCGAGATCGAGCTGCCGGCCAATGTCAGCGTCGCCTCCAACGATGCCGGCCTGACCGGCGGCGCCGCGCTCTGGCGCAAGGGGTGAGGGGAGCGGGGTGCGCGCAGGCCTGTCCCCGAAACGCCCTCATCCCCGGGCATGCCTCAACCGTTTCCGACATACCCTCCTCAGTGAAATTTGAGGCATTTGTCCTGATCCGAGCCCCTTTTCAGGACCGCCGGAAGCTGGAGTTTCCGGCCTGCTTCACGGCGGTGGGCTGGCTACGCCGCCGGGGTTCTGCAACGCGATCGGGGGCTTGCGGCCGATGGCCCCGTGCGGCCGATCCTCGTTGTAGTATCTGAGCCAAGCCTCCATCTTTTCGGCCGCGTCCGCAAGCGTCAGGAACCAGTGCGTGTTCAGGCACTCGCTTCGGAAGCGGCCATTGAACGCCTCGATGAAGGCGTTGTCGGTGGGCTTGCCGGGCCGGGAGAAGTCCAGCGGGCCCCCTTGGCATAGGCCCACAGATCGAGGTCGCGGGAGATGAACTCCGAGCCCTGGTCGACACGGATCGTCCGCGGATAGCCCACCTTGGCGCAGACCCGTTCGAGGGTCGTAACCACGTGCTCGGCCCGATAGCTGAAGCGCGGATCGACCACCGCCGAGAAGCGCGAGAAGGTATCGACGACCGTCAGCACCCGGATCTTGCGGCCGGTGGCCAGCTGGTCATGGACAAAATCCATCGCCCAGACATCGTTCGGCCGGGTGGCCGGCGTCCGATCCTCCCGCAACTTCGCCTTCACCCGACGCTTCGGCGTCTTGTTGCGCAGCTGCAGGCCCAACTCGTTGTAGATCCTACGAGTTCTCTTCTGGTTGATGGTCCAGCCCTCCCGGCGCAGCAGCACCTGCACGCGCCGGTAGCCATAGCGGACACGCGTTTAACAGATCGCCCTGATGCGGGCCGCCAATGGGGCCTGGTCGGGTCGGCAGGATCTGTAGTGGTAGGTGGACCGGTCGAACTCCAGAGCCGCACAGGCCCGGCGGATCGACACCTGCCACTCGCCACACATCGTGCCGACGAGCTCGCGCTTGCGACCAGGCCTCAGATTTTTCGGCGGATAGGAGGCCGTCACGAAATCGATCCTGTGGATCGATTTTAGGCCGGATGATCCTGCAACATCTCCCGGTCGAGCGAGAGGTCGGCCACGAGCTTCCTCAGCTTCGTGTTCTCATCCTCGAGCTGCTTCAGCCGTCTCATCTCGAGCGGGGCGAGCCCCTCGTATTTCTTCTTCCAGTTGAAGTAGGTCGCCTGGCTGATCCCGGCCCGCCGGCAGATATCCGCCCCCGGCATGCCGTCCGCTCCCTGCTTCAGGATGAACGCCTTCTGCGCGTCCGAAAACGTCGATGCCTTCATCGTCTTCCGCTCCTCCCAGCCCAGGGATTCCGGCGCGGAAAATTCCAGCTTCAAACGGTCCTGTTTTCGGGGATGAGATCACAGGCGAAATGCTGGTCTTTGTTTTGACGAATGGGCTCGACAGGCCGGACCGACCAGCGACTTGTCATGCGCGGCGCGCGCAGCATGCCTGCAGGACGTCCGCTGATCGAAACGCCGATAAGGGGCCCACGCCAAGCGGGCCCCTTATCGTAGCCAAAGGAGAATGCGCGTCGCGCAGCGGAGCTATCAGCGCCTCGAGGGCGGGTTCCGAACGCCGGCGGTTTGGAGACTCGGCTCCTTGCGGGCCTTGTCGTCCATCAGCTCGTACCACATGGCGTTGAGCACGGCGAAGGCGGCGGCGAGCGGAAGACCGAGTAGCCAGGCGAAGTACCACATGTTCCTGTTCCTTCCTCAGTAAGCGTGGCCGGAGCCCTGTTCGATCGCGCGCGCGTCCACCTTGCCCCACAGCACCCGGTAGACCCAGGAGGTGTAGGCGATGATGAGCGGCACGAAGACCAGGGTGCAGACCAGCATGATGAACAAGGTGAGATGGCTCGACGAGGCATCCCACACGGTGAGGCTTGAGCGCGGATCGATCGACGACGGCAGGATAAACGGGAACATCGACAGACCCACTGTCGAGATGATCCCGAAGATCGACACCGAGCTCATCAGCCACGCGAATCCGCCACTGCGAGCGCGCAGCAGGGCCAGGCTCGCCAGCGCCCCGATAAAGCCGAGCGCCGGTGCGGCAAGCATCCAGCGATGCGCCGCATAATTGGCGAACCAGGCGCCATGCACCACCTCCACCGTCTTGCCGAGCGGATTGGAGGGGCCGCCATCGACAATCGGGCTGGTGATCACATAGCCGCTAACCGCGAGCCACAGCCAGACGCCGCCCAGCGCAAACAGCGCGATGGTGACCAGCGCGGCGACACTGCCAATGGTGCGGGCACGGGCGGCGATGGCGCCATCGGTCTTCAAGATCACCCAGCCGGCGCCATGCATCACCATCATCGCCACGCTGAGCAGGCCAGCGAGCAGGCCATAGGGGTTCAGCAGCTCGAACAGCGTGGTGCCTTCATAGAAGATCCGCAGGTCGCTATCGAGACGGAACGGCACGCCCTGCAGCACATTGCCGACCGCGACGCCGATCACCAGCGCCGGAACCAGCCCGCCGACGAACAGCGCCCAGTCCCAGCTCGCCCGCCAGACGGCGCTGTCGCGCTTGGAGCGGTACTTGAAGCCGACCGGCCGCAGGATGAGCGCGAACAGGATGGCAAACATGGCGAGATAGAAGCCGGAGAACGAGACCGCATAGAGCGGCGGCCAGGCGGCGAAGATGGCGCCGCCGCCGAGAACCAGCCACACCTGATTGCCTTCCCAGACCGGGCCGATCGTATTGATGACCACCCGCCGTTCAAGGTCGGTTCCGGCCACGAAGGGCAGGAGGACGGCGGTGCCGAGATCGAAGCCGTCCATCACGGCGAAACCGATCAGCAGCACGCCGAGCAGCAGCCACCAGATGACGCGCAATGTGTCGTAGTCGATGAGCGTGTTGAGGATCATGGTCCTACTCTGCAGCAACGAATGAAGGGGGGACCAGCTCGGCCTCGGGGTCGTTATCCGGCTCCGGCCCCTTGCGGATGGCGCGAAGCATCAGCGTCATCTCGATGATGATCAGCACCGTATAGATGGCGGCGAAGCCGATAATGGTGGCAAGCACCGTTCCGGCGCCGAGATTGGAGACCGCCGCAGCGGTCGGCAGCACGCCTTCGATGATCCAGGGCTGGCGGCCGAATTCAGCGACCACCCAGCCGAGTTCCGCCGCGATCCATGGCAACGGGATCGCCAGCACCGCCACCCAGAGCAAGAAGCGGGAATGGTCGAGCCGACGACGGGCGGAGAGATAAAAGAACAGGGCTGTCAACGCGATGAAGAAGAACCCAAGCGTGACCATGATGCGGAACGACCAGAACAGTGTCGGCACGTTCGGCACTGTGTCCCAGGCCGCAGCCTGGATCTGCGCCTCGCTGGCCTGCCGGGGGTCGTCGACATAGCGCTTGAGAAGCAGGGCATAGCCGAGGTCGGTGCCGTGGTCCTCAAAGGCCTGCCGATCCGCCGGGGCGATGGCCTGGGTGCTGCCAGCGGCGCGGATGTTCTGCAACGCGTCGAAGCCGATGATCCCGCTCTTGATACGCGCCTCGGCACGCTCGACCAGCTCGTCGATACCGGGCACCACGGTGTTGAGCGATCGTGTGGCAATAAGGCCGAGCACCCACGGGATCTGCACCGCATAGTGGGTCTCGCGGTCGGTCTGATTGGGCAGGCCGAACAGGGTGAACGCGGCCGGCGCCGGCTCGGTTTCCCACATCGACTCCATCGCCGCGACCTTCATCTTCTGGTGCTCGGTGGAGAGGTAGCCACTCTCGTCACCCAGAACGACGACGGAGAGCGAAGCTGCGAGACCGAAGGAGGCCGCCACGGTCATCGAGCGCTTGGCAAGCTCGACATGCTGCCCCTTCAGCAGGTACCAGGCGGAAACGCCGAGCACGAAGATCGAGGCGGTGACATAGCCGGCCGAAACGGTGTGGACGAATTTCGCCTGCGCCACGGGATTCATCACCACGGCAAAGAAATCCGTGACCTCCATGCGCATAGTCTGCGGGTTGAAGGCCGAGCCGGTCGGGTTCTGCATCCAGCCATTGGCGACCAGAATCCACAACGCCGAGAAGTTGGAGCCGATCGCCACCGCCCAAGTCACGATGAGGTGCCCGACCTTGGACAGCTTGTCCCAACCAAAGAAGAACAGACCAACGAAGGTCGCCTCCAGGAAGAACGCCATCAATCCTTCAATGGCCAGCGGCGCGCCGAAAATGTCACCGACATAATGGCTGTAATAGCTCCAGTTCATGCCGAACTGAAACTCCATGACGAGTCCAGTGGCGACACCGAGCACGAAATTAATGCCGAACAGCGCGCCCCAGAATTTGGTCATCTGCCGCCAGATCGGGCGGCCCGTCATCACATAGACAGTCTCCATGACGGCCAGCAGCACGGACAGGCCGAGTGTGAGCGGCACGAACAGGAAATGGTAGAGCGCCGTCATTGCAAATTGCAGGCGCGATAGGTCGACAATATCGAGTGCCATCGGTTGTGTGCCCGGTTGATCCGGTCTCCTGAATAAGTCGCGCGCCGCGAACCCGCGACGCCGGGACAGGCGTGGTCAGTCAGGCCGCAGCGCGGCGAGCGCGGCGGCAAAAGCGGGTTCGCCACGGCGGGCAAAAGTTCTCACCCCGCCATCGGCGAGGACGATAAGGTGGTCGGCCAGCTCCGCTTCGCGGCGCAGATGGGTGGCGATGACAAGGCTGCAGCCTTCGCTCTGAGCTTTCAGCCGGGCGAGCACGTCGCGGGCTGTGGCACCGTCGAGACCCTCGGTGGGTTCGTCGAGCAGCCAGAGCGGGGCGCCGCGCAGCAACAGGCGGGCCACCGCCAAGCGCCGCGCCTGCCCGCCGGACAGACCGATCCCGCCCTCGCCGAGCCGGCTGTCCAGCCCCGCCGGCAGGTTCGCGATCATCTCGTCGAGCCCCGCGCCCGCGAGGGCGGCCATCAGTTCGACATCACTAGCACCTTGATATGCAAGGAGAAGATTGCCGCGCAGGCTGTCGTGAAACAGTTCCGTGCGCTGGGTAAGCAGCGTTGCTGGTCGGGTGGCAAGGCGCCCAGCGGCCGGGGAGAGTTCGCCGGCAAGCGCGGCGAGCAGGGTCGATTTACCGGCTCCGCTGGCACCGAGCACGGCCAGCCGCTCTCCGGCGGCGAGGGTCAGGTCAATGCTGCGCAGAACCGGAGCCCGCGTGCCAGGATGGGTGAGATCAACCCCTTGGAGGCAAATCGAAAGGCCGGCGGCCGGTACCGCGCGGCGTCGGCGCGCCGGAGCGTCGGCGCGGCGCAAACGGGGAGCAACGCGACGGGCAGCGATGAGGGCGCGCTCGGCTTCGACAACGCCCCGGCGCAGGGCGGCGAAGGGATCGAGGGCGGCGACCGCCACCAGGAGCACCAGCGCCGCCACCGGCGCGCTCAGCGTGCCGATGCCGACAAGGTAGGCGACCGTCACCAGCATCAGCGCCAGCAGCGCAGTGCCGGCTATCGAGAAGGCCGCCGAGACGACGGTCTCGACGCGGTTCAGCCCATCATCGGCCTGCGCCAACCGGGCTTCGGCCGCCGTGAATTCGCCGCGCTTTGCGGTGAGCCGGCCAGCCATGATCAGCTCCGTCTGCCCGGCAATCAGGTCGATGGCGCGGGTGCGCAGCACCTCCAGAACATGGGCGCGCCGCCGCGCGGGCCGTCGTGCAAGCCGCAAGCCGATGAACGGGATTGCCACACCGGCCGGAATCACGATGAGAGCGAAAATCAGGACGACGAGGTGATCGGTGAGACCGAGCAGTCCGATGGCACCGAGCGTCACGACCAAAGCCGCCGTCACCGGCACCAGAACCCGGAGATAGAGCGAATCGAGCGCATCAATATCGAGGGTGAGGCGGAACAGCAGCCGGGAGGGGCGGTCCGCGAGGCGGCCAGCGGCACCCGGCTGCGCCCATCCCCGGAACAGCCGCTCGCGCAAGCCGGCAATGACCGCCAGCGCGGCGTCATGGGTTACCAGTCGCTCGCCATAGCGGGCCGCCGTGCGGGTGATGGCGAGCAACCGAATGCCGGCAGAGGGCGCGAACACGTCGAAGGTCAGCGCGGTGGCAGTGGTCAGGCCGGCGAGCGCGGTGGCAGTGATGAACCAGCCGGACAGGCCGAGCAGGCCGATACCCGCCGCCAGCGTCATGGCCGCCAGTGCGGCGCCGCCGATGAGCGCGCTGGGGCGCTCGGCAAGGAACAGCCGCAGGATGGCGACCATGGCGTGGGAACGGGTGGGCGTTGCTGCTTTCATGCCGAGACTTCGGTTGCCGCCGGCGCCAGGCGGATCACCCGGTGCATGCACCCCGCCAGTGCCGGATCATGGGTTGCGACGATCAGTGTGCGCCCCTCGGCCAGGGTCAGCAGTGCCTCGGTAACGTCGGCCGCAGTGGCACTGTCGAGATGGGCGGTCGGCTCGTCGGCGAGAATGAGGCCGGCATCCGGCGTGGCAGCCAGCCGGGCGAGAGCCAGGCGCAGCGCCTCGCCACCCGACAGGCCGCGCCCGGCCTCGCCGATCGGTGCCGACCCACGACGGGTGGCGAGCCGGCCGAGCTGGGCGATGTCCAGGGCACGGGCCACTGCCGGCAGGTCCACATGCGGACGGCCGAGGCCGACATTGGCGGCGAGCGTGCCAGCGAAAATGTGCGGCTGCTGGCCGATATAGGCCATGCCGGCCCGCAGCCGGGCGGCGCTCGACGGCGTCAATTCCTCACCGTCGATCAGCACCCGCCCATGCTGCGGCGCGGCAAGGCCGGCGATCAGCGCTAGCAAGGTCGACTTGCCGGCCCCGCTGGGGGCGAACAGTGCCACATGCTCGCCGGCGGCAACCGACAGGTTGAAATGGTGGAGCACCCGCGTGCCTTCGCCCGCCGCGCCAATGCCGGCGTGGCGGAAGCCGATCTGTTCGAGGCGCAGCGCGGGTGCGCGCGCCGGACACGACCACGGCGGCGTATGGTCGTCGCCAACCATATCCACTCCGGGCACCGCCAGCGCCTCGAGTGCGGCAAGGGCGGCCTGCCCGGCGGCGCGGTCGTGCCACGCGACAGCGAGATCGCGCAGCGGCTCGAAAAACGCGGGGGCGAGCAGCAGCACGAACAGCCCCTCGCCAAGCCCGAGCGGGCGCCCCCAGGTGCCGAAATCGATCAGGCCGAGCAGGCTGAGGCCGATATAGGCGGCCAGCATGGCGACCCCGAGGGCGGAGAACAACTCCAGCACCGCCGAGGACAGGAAGGCAATACGCAATACCGCCATGGTGCGGCGGCGCAGGCTCTCGGCATCGGCACGCAGCCGGCGCGCCGTGATCTCCACCGCCCCCAGCGCCCGAAGGGTGGCAAGGCCGCGCAGCCGGTCGAGCAGGAAGGCGTTCATGCCACCCATCTCCACGAGCTGCGCCTCGCTTGCCGCCTTGGCGCGCCAGCCCACTAACGCCATGAAAATCGGGATCAGCGGTGCCGTTACCGCCAGAATGAGCGCGGCCACCCAGGAGACCGGCAGCACGCAGGCAAACAGCGCGATCGGCAGCAGACTTGCCCGCAGCCGGGCCGGACGAAAGCGGGCGAGATAGGGCACCACCGCGTCGGCCTGCTCGACCAGCACGCTGGCGGCAAGGCCAGAGGCGGGCCGGCCGCCATCAAGCGGCGAGCGCCGTGCCAGCGCCTCGGCGGCCTGGGTCCGCAGTTGCGAAAGCCGGGCGCGGGCGGCGCGGAAGACGAGGCGACCACCCAGCGCCTCCAGCCCGGCGCGCAGCAGGCCGATGGCGGCGATGCCAATGGCCGGCAGCCATGCGCCACGCCACGCCGCACCTTCCGCCATGCCCGCGACCGCAAAGGCGAGCAACCCAGCCTGCGGCACGAAGAGCAACGCCGCAGCGACCTGAAGCCCCATGGCAATGCGCTCGCTACCTCCGGTGGACCGTTCATGCGGTCGGCGGTCGGCGATGGCAGGTTCAAGCACGCCGATAGATGGAGCGGTACGGAGCAGAGTGGCCATGTCAGTCACTGCCACTTTCAGGCACGCTGAACCGGGCCACGTCATCCCGCGCGGTGCCGGCCTTTGCCCCCTCCACCTTGCGGCGGGGGCAAACCTTCGAGCCGAGGCTGAGCAGATTGACGAGGCACTCGGTTTCCAGAGGCTTCAGCACCACAAGACTCCACCCCTGCAATTCACGCAGGCTCACCGAGACATTGGACCGGGAAATGCCAAACGCACCGACGCTCCCGGCGGCGCAGAGCGGCTCGGGTGAGACATAGGGCAGCGGGTCAATCTGGCCGACCGTGCGGTTGAGGCCCCTGCGGCTGCCCATTTCGCCGAAATGCAGCCCAAAGGACTTTGTCAAACGCGGAAAGTTCACGATGTAGCCCTACATCACACTTACAGTAATGACTGAAATCACTGTAAGTAATTTAAAGCCATACGCATCATTACGAAGGGCGGGGGGCGAACTAGGCAAAGCGACCGCACCCACCTTCACCGCCATGAGAGCGATCTTGGTGAGCATGCCGATAGAAAACCCAGATCCTGATTCAAGCGTCCCGGTTCGAGTGCAGCCTGATGTCAGCTTGCACCCATCGTGCCCAGACGGACATTGGACATTGCGTCCAAACAGTCTCACCGACAACGTGAACATGCGGGCTCAGCGAGAAGAATGGCTTCTCGCTGACATCCTGATTGCGCATTCGCAATGCACGCCCCGCACTTTTAGGGGCCTCTGTGCCGATCAAACCTGCGGTCGAAAGCCTGATGGGAATGCGCATGTCCAGTATCGATGATGGTGCCGCGAGCCAGGGGCGTCTGCGGCATTTTCCAGTGTCTTTCTTCGCCTCTGTCATGGGGATGGGGGGATTGGCCATCGCCTTCCAGCGCGCAGCCCATGCCGTTCCGGAGCTTGGCGTCGTCTCCACGGTGTTGCTGGGCGTGGCATCAACGGCTTTCCTCGTCTTTGCCGCCCTCTACACCATCAAGCTGATGCAATATCGGGACGAAGTGCATCACGAATTCAGCCATCCGGTGCGGCTGCATTTCTTCCCCACCATATCGATTGCTTTGCTTCTTCTCAGCATTGCCTTCTTTCCGCTTGATGAAAAGATCGCGCGGATTCTGTTCCTGATCGCCGCACCGCTGCATCTCCTCTTCACATTGACCGTGCTGGACCAGTGGGTGCATCGGGACAGCTTCCAGGTGCCGCATCTCAATCCGGCTTGGTTCATTCCTATCGTCGGCAATCTGGTCGTGCCGATCGCCGCTGTGCCGCTTGGCTATGCCGACATCGGCTGGTTCTATTTCGCAATCGGCATCGTCTTCTGGCCGCCGATCCTGGCGATCATCATCTACCGCATGCTGTTCCATCATCCGTTGCCGGAACGTATGGCGCCGACCCTGTTCATCCTGATCGCGCCCCCGGCGGTGGGATTTCTCGCTTATATGCGCCTCACGGGCTCGCTCGATGCTTTTGCGCGGATCCTCTATTTTTTCGCGCTTTTCCTTGTGATGTTCCTTGCCACGCAGGCGCCACGACTGATGCGGCTCAATTTCTACCTGTCATGGTGGGCCTATTCCTTCCCAATGGCCGCCATCACCATCGCCAGCTATGTGATGTTCGAGAAGAGCGGGGCGCTCGCCTATCTCGCAATTTCGCACAGCCTGCTGGCGATCACGTCGGTAATTGTCGCGGGACTTGCGGTGAGAACGGCCATCGGCGTGTCGCGGCACGAACTCTGTCTGCCGGAATAGAGCCGCCATCACCCCGACTTGCCGTCGCCGACGGCGGGGTTTTTATGCAGCGCCCCTCGTGCGAGAGTAGTACCGTTCCTTGAAGAAGCTCCCTTGCGGTTCCGCGCGGGGCCATGGGCGGTACGCATGAAACATGTGAACGTGACGGAGGCATGGGCGGGAACGGCGGATTGCCGTAACTGCGCCATCCGTGCGTCCGTGCTTTTCGCCGGGTTGAAAGAGGACGTTTTCGAGCGTCTCCACCGCCCCATTGTCCAGATGATCTATCCGGTCGGGGCGGTGATCTATTCGTCGGGCGAGCCGGCGCAGGCGCTGTTCACCCTCCGCAGCGGCCTTGTGAAGATGACGCAGTTTCTTCCGGACGGAACGCAACGCATCGTCCGCTTGCAGCGCAAGACGGATCTTCTCGGTCTGGAGGCGCTGGTGGAGCCGGAATACCCGCACACGGCGACAGCTCTCCAGCGGACAGAGGTCTGCCAGCTGCCCGTTGATGTCGTCCGCCAGCTGTCCCAAAGCAACCCGCAGCTTTATCAGGAGATGATGGCGCGCTGGCATAAGGCCCTGTCGAGCGCAGACCGCTGGATCACCGAATTCTCCACCGGCCCGGCGCGCGACCGGGTCGTGCGTCTGCTGATCTGGCTTTCCGAACAGGAGAGCGATCACAGCTGTCATCTGTTCAGCCGCGAGGATCTCGGCGCGGTGCTGGGACTGACGACGGAAACCGCGAGCCGGACCATGGCGGAGTTGAAACGCCATGGGCACATCCGCGAACCGCGTATCAACCATATTCATTGCGACGTCCCCGCTCTTCAACGTTTGCTGGAGCGTTGAAAAGCAAAGACCCTCCGCGACCTCAATTTACCTGCGCCCTCTTCCCACCGATTGCGAATTATCATTTCATCTTACTGAAGGTAAGCCCACCCTTTATTCCCACGGTCGCCTCTTGCGTGCGGCCGGAAACACCTCCCGCGACCAAGCAGGGAGGAGCAAGGGAGAAGAGGGATGGAGTTCTCGCCCAGGGGCCACCTGACGCGACGTGCCCTACTGGGGTCCGCCGTCAGTGCCGCCGTCATTCTTGCCGCGGGCTCGGCCCAGGCGGTTCCGAAAATCACCACCAGTGCCCGCATTGTCATCGCCGGTGCGGGCGCGGCCGGTCTGTCCACCGCTTCACGGCTCGTCCAGAGACTGGATGGCGCGGAAATCGTGCTGATCGACGCGCACAAGGCGCATTACTACCAGCCGGGCTTCACGCTGATCGCGGCCGGCCTGCAGCCAAAAGCTTATTCGATCTCTGCCACGCGCGACTACCTCCCGCCCGGCGTGCGCCTGATAGAGGACAACGTTGCGGTCTTCGAGCCCGAAAATAATCGCGTGGTCACGGCCGGCGGACAGACACTCACCTATGATTTTCTGATCGTCGCCACCGGACTGCACCTCGATTACGACGCCATTGAAGGCATGGATACCAGGCTGATCGGTCGCGAAGGCATCGGTTCGGTCTATGCCGGTCCCGATGCCGCAGAAGCAACCTGGAAGGCTATGGCGCGCTTCGCCGAGACGGGCGGCGTCGGCCTCTTTCATCGGCCTGAGACGGAGATGAAGTGCGCGGGTGCGCCGCTGAAATATGCCTTCCTGACCGAGGACCATCTGCGCAGTTCCGGCACGCGCGGCCGGGCCGAGATCATCTATGCCGCCCAGAACAAGACGCTCTTCTCGGTGCCCATCGTCTCAGAGAAGGTGCGGATGCTGTTCCAGGATCGCGATGTCAATGTCGCCTACGACCATGTCATGACGGCCATCGACCCTGGCTTGCGGGTCGCCACCTTTAGGACCCCGAACGGTCCGAAAGAAATCCACTACGACTTCGTCAACGTGATTCCGCCAATGCGGGCGCCAAAGGCGGTAAGGGAGAGCGCGCTCGCCTGGCAGACCGGCCCCTTCGCGCATGATGGCTGGATGGAAGTCGACATGTGCACGCTTCGGCACAAGCGCTTCGGCAATATCTTTGGCGTCGGCGACGTTGCCGGCGTGCCGAAGGGCAAGACAGCCGCCAGTGTGAAGTGGCAGGTACCCGTCGCGGTTGATCACATTGCCGCCGACATTACCGGCACGACCTCGTCGGCAGCTTACAATGGCTACACGTCCTGTCCTCTGATCACCAGTGTCGGCCGTGCCCTGCTGGTCGAGTTCGACTACGACAACAACCTCACCCCCTCTTTCCCCAATGTCATCGCGCCGCTCGAGGAGCTTTGGGTGTCATGGGTGATGAAGAAGATCGCGCTCAAGCCGACCTATCTGGCGATGCTGCGCGGACAGGCTTGAGGGGACGCAACCATGAGAGAGTTCGATATTCTGGTTATCGTCGCGGTTTTTCAGGAAATGCTCGGCGGGCTGTTCTGGCCACTCGTCGGCTTTATTGTCCTGGGAGCATTGGCGTTGCTCGCCGTTTTGCTCCGCGAGCGCGGCATCGACAGTGCCCGTCTCGTGCGTGCCGAGGCGGCCGGCTTTTTCGGCGGCTTTGTCGCCGTGGGGCTGATGCTGTGGGTGACGGCGTCGTGGCCCGAGGACATTCTCGGCGGCCCCATCGACTGGCTGCTGACCCTTGCCATCTGGGCCGCTGGCGCGGCTGGAACCACCATCGCCGCTTATGTCGGGTTCAGCCTCCTTGTCCTGCCCTGGCGTGAAGCCGAAAGCCGCCCCCTCGTCCCCGAGGTCACATCAGCCAAGGTCGAAGCGCCGAGGGTGCTCAAGGCCGCAGAATGACACGTTTTGATCGGATGGAAATGATGATGACACAGACCGGTGAAGCTAACCTTTCATGCGCGGATCTCGCAAACGGCGCATCATCGCAAACGTCTTTGCCAAAAGCGCATTTGCTTGCGACCTTTCTGCTCGGGATCGGGCTTGTCGCGGGTCCGGCCGTGGCCGCGCCGGAACCCTCCGAGGCATCCCGCCAGACGCCGTGGAAGCTCTATGTCACGTCGACAGAAGCGGCGGCGATGAAGCAGGCGAACGCAACCAAGATCCTGCTCGTGGATGTGCGGGACCCGGTGGAGATCATGTTCACTGGCTTCGCACCAGCGGTAGATGTCGTGGTGCCGTTCATGACGGCCAATCGCGGCAAGTGGAACGATCAGCGTTCCGTCTACCAGATGGAGAAGGACCCGCAATTCGAGGCCAATATCGCCAAGGCCCTTGTCGATCGCGGGCTCGGCAAGGACACCCCCATCCTCATCATGTGCCGCTCAGGCGGCGAACGCGGCGCCCCTGCCGCGCGCGAGCTCTGGGGCAAGGACTACACGCAGGTCTATGTCGTGACCGACGGCTTCGAGGGCGACACCCTCAAGGAGGGCGACAGGAAGAACTGGCGCCAGGTCAATGGCTGGAAGAACTCCGGACTTCCTTGGAGCTACACGCTCGACAAAAGCAAATTCCCACTGGCGCAACCCTGACCGAACCGAAGGAGCCTTTGATGAAAACGTCCATGCTGCTGGCGCTGCTCGCCTTCATGGCGGGAAGCGAGCCTGCCCTTGCGGGAACGCGGGTGCTCGCTCTTCTCACATCGGACAATAACGAAGCTCAGGCCTTCACCTTCATCTTGGCCAACCAGATGCAGGCGAGCGGCCATCAGGTGGATGTTCTGCTGTGCGGTCCCGCTGGCGACATCGCCATCCTCACGCCGCCGGAGAGTGCTCTTGCTCCTGTCACCCCACAGGGCGCGTCGGTGCGGAAGCTGACCGAGACTCTGATGGCGCAGGGCGGCAAGGTTAGCGTCTGCGCGATCTATCTGCCCAACCGCAAGAAGACGCCGGAGACTCTGATGCCCGGCGTGGCGGTGGCAAACCCCAAGGCCATGGCCGCCGCGATCGCCGACCCGGCGGTTAAGGTCTTCGGCCAGTAGAAAGCGATGGAAGGGGGGGCGAGGCGGCCAATTAGTTGGTCCTCTTGATCGAAAGCAGCGGCCTCCTTCTGCCGAGCGACCGTGTAGTCCCGCCGTGCGGGATGGCGCGCGCGGCGTTGACGTGGGGAGTGCTCGCTCTCGCTTGCGAGGCTTCTATTTCCACGCAGCCGATCGTGCGTTTCGAACGCGGTGAACAGCTTCGTTCGTCAACCGTCGCAGCGATACGGGACGCCCTCGAAGCCTCCGGCATCGAGGGCGTCCCGGAGAATAGCGGCGGTGAGGGTGTGCGCTTCCGCAGACCATGAGCGTCCGAATAAGGATGCGTTGGCTGCAGCTGACGCGTGAAGAAGCTGCGGGCGTGGCGCGCCTCGACGGCAGTTTTGTTGCATTGTTTCCGCACGGGAGCGGACACTCGTTCGCATCTTCGATTGAGGTTCGACAGCAGCGCGACTGCGGCCAAATCGACCTTTGACCGCGAACTCGCGGCATCAATAGTGATCCGAGCCCCTTTTCTCCTCCGGTTTAGGAGAGAGTCCGCGATCTTGAGAAAAACCGAGGCCGCGATCCGCGAGATCGTTACGGTGATCGAGCAGGGCGGTTTCCACCGTGCGCTGCTGGATCGGCTCACGGTATTTGAGACCAAGCAGGCCGCGCTTCAGGAGAGCCTTGCGAGAGCGCCTGCCTATGTGCCCGACCTACATCCCAACATTGCTGAGCTCTACCGCCGCAAGGTCGCGAGGCTATCGGAAGCCCTCGACCATCCCGACGATCGGTACGCGGCGATGGACGCCATCCGGCAGCTCATCACGCGCGTCGTGCTCACACCGGGCGCAAAGCGCGGCGAAGTTCACGCTGTCCTGCACGGTGACATCGTCGCCATCGCTGACTGGGTATCGCAAGTAGCGGCTAAGCCTCAGACTGCATATCGAAACTCAACAAATCACCCGCCTTTCGCGTTAGTGGCGGAATCGGTTGAGTCATGGGCTTGACCCGGGGACCCAGCCCTTCCGTCCCCACACGGCTGATCGCGAAACCCTTGGCCTCGGCAGGCCCGGCCGCTGGGTGCCCGGGGCACGCCCGGGCGTGAGGGGGAGCGCGGCGCCCCTACTCCACCACCTCGGCCGCCTGCAGCACGGCCTGCAGCAGCACATCGGTGCCGGCGCTGGCCCATTCCGGGGTGATCTCTTCCGCCTCATTATGGCTGAGCCCGTCGACGCAGGGGCAGAAGATCATGGCGGAGGGCATGGTCTTGGCCACCCAGCACGCATCGTGCCCGGCGCCGGACACCATGTCGCGGTGGGAATAGCCGAGCCGCTCCGCCGCCCCGCGCAGGCCCGCCAGCAGATCCTCGTCAAAGGCGGTGGGGTCGAAGGCGCCCACTTCCTCGATCGCGACGCCGATGCCGAGATCGGCCGCCACCTCGCGCGCCGCCTGCTTCACCTGCTCCGCCATGGAGTTGAGCGCCGCCAGCTCCGGGTGGCGCAGATCGGCGGTGAACACCACCGTGCCGGGCAGGATGTTGCGCGAGTTCGGCGCGAAGACCAGCTGCCCCACCGCCCCCACCGCCTTCTCGCCATGGGCGCGGGTGATGGTCTCGATGCGGTCGATGATGCGGGCGGCGCCGAGGCTGGCATTGAGCCGCCGGTCCATCGGCGTGGTGCCGGTATGGGCCGCGCGCCCGGTCAGCGTCACCTCGACCCAGCGCAGACCCTGGCCATGGGTGACGATGCCGATATCGAGCCCTTCCTCTTCGAGGATCGGCCCCTGCTCGATATGCAGCTCGAAATAGGCGTGGCCCTTGCGCTGGCCGACCGGCTCCGCGCCCTTGAAGCCGATCCGCTCCAATTCGTCGCCGAAGCGCAGGCCGGCGGCGTCGGTGCGGTCATAGGCCCAGTCCAGCGTGTGCACGCCGGCATAGACGCCGGAGGCGATCATGGCGGGGGGAAAGCGCGAGCCTTCCTCATTGGTCCAGTTCACCACCTCGACCGGCCGGCGGGTGCGCAGGCCGAGATCGTTCAGGGTGCGCACCACTTCCAGCGCCGCCAGCACGCCGAGCACGCCGTCATATTTGCCACCCGTGGGCTGGGTGTCGAGATGCGAGCCGATCAGGATCGGCAGCGCGTCGGCATCGGTCCCGTCGCGGCGGGCGAACATCGAGCCCATGGCGTCGACGCCGACGGTGAGGCCGGCGTCCTCGCACCAGCGCTGGAACAGCAGGCGCCCCTCGCGGTCGGCATCGGTCAGCGCCTGCCGGTTATTGCCGCCGGCAATGCCGGGACCGATCTCAGCCATCGCCATCAGGCTGCCCCATAGCCGCCCGCCATCGACGCGCATATTGCCGGTCTGCTGGTTCATCCGCTCGCTCTCCGTCAGGCCTCTTCTGGGCGGCGCATGTTAGGGGTGCGGCGTCGCTCCACCAAGCAGCGGTGGCTAGAATCTTTGCGTGCCCGTTTTCGCGACGGTTGTGCCGCCGGCTTCAGCTTTTCCGATCCAGGCCATGCCAATTTAATGGTTTGCCGACGGCCCGCCGGCCGTCATCCTGCCCGCCCTGCCACCAGACCAGCCGGCCCGCTTATGTCCACCTCCCGCCCGATCGAGATCCTGGAACGGCTGATCGCCTTTCCCACCGTCAGCCGCGAGTCCAACCTCGCGCTCATTGATTATGTCCGTGATCTGCTGGCCCCGCTCGGCGCCCGGCTGACGCTGGTGCACAATGCGGCCGGCACCAAGGCCAATCTCCACGCCGTGCTCGGCCCGCCCGGCGGCGGCGGGGTGCTGCTGTCAGGCCATACCGACGTCGTGCCTGTGGAGGGGCAGGCCTGGACCAGCGACCCGTTCCGCCTCACCGCGCGCGGCGATCATCTGCTCGGGCGCGGCAGCTGCGACATGAAGGGCTTTCTCGCCTGCGTGCTGGCGGCGGCGGAGGCGGCAGCGACGCGCCGGCTCACCCGGCCGCTGCACCTTGCGTTCAGCTATGACGAGGAGATCGGCTGCGTCGGCGTGCGCGGGCTGATCGAGCGCCTCATCGGCGCCGACGACCTGCCGGCGCTGTGCATCATCGGCGAGCCGACGATGCTGGAGACCGTGGTCGCGCATAAGGGCAAGCTGGCGGCGCGCGTCACCTGCCGGGGGCGCGAATGCCATTCCAGCCACGCGCCGGAAGGGCTGAACGCCATCCACCTCGCCACCGACATGGTGGCGGAGATGCGGACGCTGCAGGACCAGCTCGCCGCCGGCCCGCGCGACGACGCCTATGCCGTGCCCTTCACCACCGTCCATGTTGGCACCATCCAGGGCGGCACCGCGCTCAACATCGTGCCGAATGCCTGCACGCTCGACATGGAGATCCGCAACCTGCCCGGCGACGATCCCGCTTCTCTGATGGACCGGCTGTTCGACAAGGCGGCGGAACTGACGCGGGCGGCGCAGGCGCGCTTTGCCGGCACGGGGGTGAGCATCGACATCGTCAACGCCTATCCCGGGCTGGAGACCCCGCCGGAGGCCGAGGTGGTGGCGCTGGTGCGCCGGCTCACCGGCCCCGGCCCGCTGCGCAAGATCGCCTTCGGCACCGAGGGCGGCCTGTTCCGGGAAAAGCTCGGCATTCCCACCGTGGTGTGCGGGCCGGGCGATATTCGCGACGCCCACAAGCCGGACGAGTATGTCAGCCGCGATCAGCTCGCCCGCTGCGAGGTGATGCTGGCGCGGCTGGTGGACGAGATCAGCGCCTGAGCGTCTCCGGGCCGTCTACCGCACCCGGGTCAGCCGGGTCCGCGCCACGATGAGCGCCAGCACCGCCGTGGCGACGCAGGCCAGCGCCGCGAGGTCGATGGCGTGGGAGAAGGCGCCATGGGCCGCCTGCAGCAGCGGCGCGGCCAGCGCCTCGGGCAGCTTCGCGGCGGCGGTGACGGCACCGTCCAGCGTGTGCTGCGCCGGCTCCAGCAGCGTCGGCGGGATGCCGGCGGGCAGGGCGGCGCCCTCCATGCTCAGCCGGTAGCTGGCCGCCACCAGGCTGCCGAGCGAGGCGATGCCGATGGCGCCGCCGAACTCGAAACTGGTCTCGGATATGCCGGAGGCGGCGCCCGCGCGCTCGGGCGGGGCGAGGCGCATCACCAGATCGGTGGTGATGGTGCCGGCCGGCGACAGGCCGAGGCACATCAGCACGATCGCGCCCATCAGCACCGGCAGCGAGGCTTCCGCCCGCAGCTGGGTCAGCAGCAGGAAGCCCAAAATCGCCGCGACGAGGCCCACCGACAGCACATTCACCGCCCGCCAGCGGCGCACCAGGCGCGGCGTCGCCATCGAGCCGATGGCGAAGCACACGCCGGAAGGCGCGGTCCACAGCCCCGCCTCCAGCGGGCTCATGCCGAGCACCAGCTGCAGATATTGCGAGATGAACACGAAGATGCCCATCACCCCCATCATCGCCAGCACGTTGATCGCCAGGGCCGCGCCGATGCCGGGATGGGCGAACAAAGCGAGGTCGATCATCGGGTCGGCGAGGCGCTTCTGCCGGGCGACAAAGAAGCCGATGACCACCAGCCCCAGCGCCAGCGCCGCGCCCGCCTCCAGGCCGGGGCCGTGCTCGGCGATGCGCTTCATGCCATAGACCAGCGCCAGCACGGCGGTGACGGACTGGGCGGCGCTGAGAATATCGAGCCGGCCGGCGGTCTCGTCGCGGAATTCCGGCAGCAGCAGCGGCCCGGCGATCAGCAGAGCGAGCATGACCGGAACGGCGGCGAGGAAGACGGCGCCCCACCAGAAATAGGTGAGGATCACCCCGCCGACCAGCGGCCCGAGCGCGGCGCCGGACGAGAAGCAGGCGATCCACACGCCAATGGCAAAAGTGCGCTCACGGTCGTCGAGAAAGATGTTGCGGATCAGCGAGAGGGTCGACGGTCCCAGCGTCGCCCCGGCAAGGCCGAGCACGGCGCGGGCGAGGATGAGCTGTTCGGCGCTGCGGGCCATCGCCGCCAGCACCGAGGCGACGGCGAAGGCCGCCGCGCCGATCAGCAGCAGCTTGCGCCGGCCGATGCGGTCGCCCAGCGTGCCCATCAGCATCAGCGCCCCGGCGACCATGAAGCCGTAAATGTCGATGATCCACAGAAGCTGCGCTGCCGAGGGCGCAAGATCGAGCGCCAGATGCGGCACGGCGAGATTGAGCACCGTCAAATCCATCGCATAGACGAGGCACGGCACCGCGATGACGGCGAGCGCCAGCCAGTCGCGCGGGCTGGCCCTAGGGGTTGCGGGGGATGTGGCGGCGTACATGTCGTGTTTCCTGCCCGGCGACGATGGCGGCCTGTTGCCTCCGGCGGCGCGGCCGGCCTGATTAGCCGATTGCGCGCCGGTCGGCCAGTTCGCCGGATGGCAGCGCCGAGGCCTCACATCGCCAGCGCCCGCAGCCCTTGGAGGATGAGCACCAGCCCGCCGATCACCACCACGGCGTCGAGGACGCGGATATGGGCGCCCTCGGACAGGGTGCCGACCAGCCGTCTCGCGAGGAAAACCCCCGGTGTCGCCGCCAGCCCGATCAGCACCGCCATCACCCAGGAGGCGGGGGAAAGCGCGCCGGCCGCCTGGAACACCCCCACCTTCACCACGCCGAGCACGAGTGAGATGCCGGCATCGGTGGCGATAACAGCCGCGCCGTTCAGCCCCGCCGCCAGCAGGATGGAGAGCAGCACCACGCCGGTGCCGGCCGTGCCGCCCATCAGCAGCCCGAAGCCGGCGCCCGCTGCCATCAGCCCCGGGCCGTCGAGATGGCCGCTCAAGCGGCCCAGCCAATGACGAACGGGAATGGCCAGCATCAGCACGGCGCCGATCACCACCGACACCCCGGCCCCCGACAGGCTTGTATAGCCATAGGCGCCCAGCGCCGAGGTCGGCAGCGCCACCACAATGATCAGCGCGGCCCGGCGCGGGTCGAAGGCGCGGCGGAAGGCGTAGAGCCGGCTGGTATTGGACAGCATGGCGGAGACGGCGATGACCGGCACCACCGCCTCGGCACCGATGATCGGCAGCAGGATGGGCGGCATCAGCAGGCCCGGTCCATAGCCGGTGACGCCGCCGGCAATGCCGGCGACGAAGGCGACCATGGCCACCAGCGCGTAATGCAGCAGGCTCACATCGCCGAACATGGCGGTTCCTCTGTTCTGGGCCGGAAGAGGCTTCCGCTACGGCAAAAACGCGCCGCCATTGACGTGGATCGTCTGGCCGGTGAGGAAGCGGGCGGCCGGGCTGGCGAGATAGGCCACCATCGCCGCCACTTCCTCCGCCGTGCCCTCGCGGCCCAGCAGGGTCTGGTTGCGGGCGTGATGGGCCGGGTTCTTCTCGGCCGAGGCGTGGCTGCGGTCGGTGCCGATGCGGCCGGGCGAGACCAGGTTCACCGTGATGCCGCGCGGCGCCAGCTCCACCGCCAGCGCCTTGGTCAGCCCGTCCAGTCCCGCCTTGGCGGCAACCACATGGGCGCGGTTGGGCGCGCCGGTATAGGCGGTGAGGCCGCCAATATTGATGATGGCGCCGGCGGGCGAATCGGCGAGGTGCGGGATAGCGGCGCGGCTGAGCAGGAAGGCCCCATCCAGGCAGATGCCGATGATCTCCCGCCATTCCGCCAGGCTCATCGCTTCCACCGGCTTTTCGCGGCGGATGGCGGCGTTGTTGACGAGCACATCGAGCCGGCCGAAGCGCTCCAGCGCGTGGCCGATGATGAGGTCGGCGGAGGCCTCGCGGGCGACATCGGCCAGCACCGACGTCGCCGGCGTGCCCATGGCCTCCAGCTCATGCACCACTCTCTCGGCCGCGTCGCGGTCCGAGCGGGCGACGATGACCACCGCCATGCCCGCCGCCCCCAGCGCCAAAGCGATGGCGCGGCCGATATTGCGCGAGCCGCCGGTGACGATGGCCACGGGGCGTGAGGTGCTGTCCGTATGGGGCGTGCTCATGCGCTTTCTCCCAGCCGCACGGGGCCGCCGGCGGCGATGGCGTTTATGGCCGCAAAGAGGGCTTCCGCCGCCGCCGCGTCGCCGCCGCCAAAGGCGACATTGGCGTTGAATTTCGCGATCAGCTCGGCGTCGGAAAGCGGTTCGCGCGCGCCGCCGCGCATATGCGGCTGGCGGATCTCGCGCACCGAGCCGTCGGTCAGCGTCGCCCGGAGATGCCCGGTGAAGTTGCTTGGATACTCATCCGCAGGGTCGATCTCGTAGGAGATCTTCGCCGCCAGCGCCCGCACATCCGGGCGCTGCGTCTGTGCGTCGGTGAACTGCACCAGCCCGGCCGCGCCGTCGAGAAAACCCACCGCCATGCAGAAGGGGGTGGAGAACTTGCCGGCATAGCCGTTCGGCACCGCCTGCTTGGCGGCCAGCGGCTCCCACAATCGGTGCACCGTGCCCTCGCCGGCCTTGCACACGAGGCTGACAATCTCCTCCGCCCGCACCCCCTGCCGGGCCAGCGCGATGGCGCAGTCGATGAAGGGCTGGGTCATGGTTCCGCAGGCATAGGGCTTGAAGGCGATGGTCGGCATGATCCAATCCTCGCCCAGCCCGTCCAGCAGCGGCGCGAAATTCGCCGGTTTGGAGGGGGCGAAGGCGCGGAAGAAACCGTGCCCGCCCTCGAACACGCTCGCCGGCCCGACAAAGCCGCCCTCCGCCAGCAGCGCCGCGCGCAGCCCGGCCTGCGCCGCCGCGCCGGGGTGCAGCCGCTTGGTCCAGGAGCCGTCGGCGAGATATTCGATGATGCCGGAAGCAAGGCTGCCGGCAATGCCCAGCGCATTGGCGAGCCGCGCCCGGTCGAGCCCGATGGCGGCGCCCACGGCGGCCGCCGCCGCCATGGCGCCGATCACCGCCGTCGGGTGGAAGCCGGCCTTGTGGATCGCCTGCGGCGCCACGAGGCTGAGCCGGCTCATCAACTCGGCGCCGATGGCGATGGCGCGCATGACCGCCGTGCCGTCCAGCCCGCGATGCTGGGCGATGGCGAGCGCCGCCGGCACCACCACCACGCCGGCATGCACCGGCCCGCCCTCGAAGGTGTCGTCATAATCCTCGCCATGCGCCGCCGTGCCGTTGACCAAAGCGGCGTCGTAGAGGTTGAGCCCCTGCGCATGGCCGATGGCGGTGCAGGGCCCCGTGCCGGCGGCGCTGGCGAGCGCGGCGCTGGTATAGGGCTCGTGCCGGGCGGCGAAGGCGAGGCCGCAAATGTCGAGCAGCAGGCGCCGGCTCACCGCCTCGGCGGCCGGCGGGGGCGCGGCGCTGGCGGCAAAGGCCGCCAGCCGGCCGGCGACGGTGTCCTCGGAGAGCGCGCGGTGCTGGTTCACGAATGGGTTTCCTGCAGCTGGGTCCGGCGCGCGTCGCGGTATTCGCGCGCCAGCGAGAAGGCGATGAAGAACAAGGCGGCGCCGAGCAGGCCGACGGCGATCGGGTCCTCGACGAAGATGTGGAAGTCGCCCCCCGAGAGCACCAGCGAGCGGCGATAGCTCGATTCCACCATATGGCCGAGCACGACGCCGAGGATCATCGGCAGCACCGGGAAGCGGGCGAGCCGCATCAGATAGCCCATCAGCCCGAGGGCCAAAGCAAGGCCGAGATCGAACGGGCTGTTGTTGAGGGTGAACAGCCCAGACAGGATGAGCGCGAGAATGAAGCCGGCGCGGTAGGGGCGCGGCCGGTTCACCAGCCAGATGCAGGCCGGCAGGATCAGCACGCCGACGCCGATCTGGGCGATGATGGCGATCAGCGAGCCGACATAGAGGCTGTCGATCACCTGCGGGTTCTGCTCGAACAGGCGCGGGCCCGGCAGCAGCCCGTGCATCAACAGCCCGCCGAGCAGCACGGCGGTGGAGTTGGAGCTGGGAATACCGAAGCTCAGCAGCGGGATCAGCGCGGTGGAGGCCACCGTGTTGTTGGCCGCCTCCGGCGCGGCGATGCCTTCTTCCGAGCCCTTGCCGAATTTCTCCGGCGTCTTCGACCAGCGCCGCGCCTCATTATAGGACATGAAGGCGGCGACCGAGCCGCCCCCGCCCGGCGTCAACCCCTCGAACAGGCCGAGGAAGCAGCCGATCGCCTGCGAGCGGCGCAGCTTGCGCATCATCGCCCAGCCCGGCAGGCGGATGCGGATCGAGCCGCCGAGCTGGGTGACTGACGTGGAGCCGGACTGGCTCATCAGCTCGGTCAGCGCGAACAGGCCGACCATCACCACGACAGGCTCGACGCCGCTGAGCAGGTCCGCCACGTCGAAGGTGAAGCGGGTGACGCCGGAGATCGGGTCGGTGCCGACGGTGGCGATCATCAGCCCGACCACCGCCGAAGCGAGGCCCTTGAGCAGCGAATCCCCGCTCATCGAGGCGATGACGCTGAGGCCGAGAATGCCGAGGGCGAAATAGGAGGTCGGCCGGAACGCCAGCGCCAGCCAGGACAGCGGCTCGGTCAGCAGCGCCAGCATGGCGAGGCCGAACAGGCTACCCACCACGCCGGACATCAGCGAGATGCCGAGCGCCTCGCCGGCCCGCCCCTGGCGGTTCAGCTCATAGCCGTCGATGACGGTGGCGGCGGAGGAATTGGTGCCGGGGGTGCGGATCAGGATCGCCGGGATCGAGCCGCCATATTCGGCGCCGATATAGACGCAGGCGAGCAGCGCGATCGCCATCGCCGGGTCCATCGTGTAGGTGAAGGGCAGCACCAGCGCCATGGTGATCGAGGCCGAGATGCCCGGCAGCGCGCCGCCGAGAATGCCCCAGGTGAGCCCGAGTATGGCGACCGGCACCAGCGGCGTGGCGGTGAGAAGATGCAGAATGTCCCAGAAGGTGGTCACGACAGCCATCCCTGAAAGAGGGTGCCCGCCGGCTGGTGAACGCCCAGCAGCTTGACAAAGATCGCCCAGTACAGCGTCGCCCCGCCCAGCGCGGCGGTCGGCAGCACCCAGCTGCGGGCGGCGCCCTCATAGAGCGCCACGCCGGCGATCAGCAGCGCGACGGCGAGGAAATAGCCGATGAAGGGCAGCAGCACGACATAGGCGCCGCCGATCAGTAAGAGGCCGATAGCGCGCGGCAGCGGGGCGCCGTCCTCCTCCTCGGCGGGCGCTGCCGCCGGCGCGCCTGCCCGGCGGGCCGCAAGGGCGACAAACGCGGTGCGGGCGATCAGCGCCAGCCCGATCAAGGCCAGCAGCATGGCCAGCAGCCGAGGCAGGCCGGTGGCGCCGATCTCGTCCGACAGCGTGCTCTCGGCGATCGAGCCGCTGGCGATGTAATAGGCGGCGGCGAGGGCGACGAGCGCGCCGCCGCTCAGGAAGTCCCGTTTCATGGTGCGGTCCTCAGGGGCGGAGGGGCGCGGCGCCGACCCTTTGCCGGCGTCGCTTCGTGGTTCCCACGCCAGAGCTAGGCCAGCGCCGGTTCCCGGTCGCCGCGCCGGAGCTATGCCGGCGCGGGGTTCCAGTTCGCGGCGCCGGAGGCTTCGCCGGCGCGGGTTCCAGTTTGCGGCGCCGGGAGCTTCGCCGGCGCGGGTTCCAGTTCGCGGCGCCGGGAGCTTCGCCGGCGCCGCAGGGGGGGGGGCGAGGGCCTATTTGACCGCGCCGGTTTCCTTCAGGAACGCCTCGGTCGTGTCGGCGAAATGGGTGATGAAGGCCTGGTACTGCGCGTGCGGGATGAAGTTCGGCACCAGCACTTCTTCCGTGTAGCGCTTCTTGTAATCGGGGTCGGCGAGCACATTCTTGATCGCCACGTCCCAGACCTTGGTGACATCCTCCGGCAGCCCCTTGGGGCCGGCGAGGCCACGGAACTTCACCAGCGAGACGTCGTAGCCGCTTTCCCTCACGGTGGGCACGTCGGGCTTCTCCGGTATCCGCTCGGGATTGAAGGTGGCGAGCAGGCGGATCGTGCCGGCGGCGAGCTGCGAGCGCAGTTCCTGGATCTCGCCGATGCCGATGTCGAGCGTGCCGTTCATCACGTTGAGCATCATGTCGCCGCCGCCCTCATGGGTGACAATGGCGGCGTTGACGCCGGCGGCGCGCTTGAGCTGTTCGGCGGCCTGGCGCTCCAGCGAGGCCGGGTTGGCGGCGCCCCAGCGGCCGCGCTCCTTCTTCGCCTTGTCGATCACGTCCTGCAGCGTGTTGAAGGGGCCGTCGGTGCGGGTGTAGATCACCTCGCTGTCGGCGAACAGATTCACCAGCGGCTCCAGGTCCTTATAGGTGGCGGAGGGCTTGGAGAGCAGCGAGGTGTAGATGTAGGTCGGCGTGGTGGCATAGAACACGCTGCCATCGGCCGGCGCCCCGGCCACGCGCGCCACCGCCTTGGCGCCGCTGCCGCCCTGCACATTCTCGACGATGAAGGTGGCGCCGATATACTTGCCGAGATATTTGGTCAGCTCGCGCAGGAACACGTCACTGCCGCCACCGGGGCTGGAATGAGTGACGAGGGTGACGACCTTGTGCGGATAGGCGAGCGGTTCGGCGTGAAGGCTCAGCGTGCCGAGCCCCATGGCGAGTACGGCCAGAAGGCCGGTCAGGGTCTTTCGCATGGACTTCCTCCCAGGGTGCGGGGCCGCCTCTGCCGGGCGGTCTCCCGATGATGGTGTGACGTCACGTTCTCAGGGCATCGGCGTTTCCCGTTGGCGCGGGCGGTCCGCCTGAAATGTCGTCAGGCGCGGCGCTCCTCCGCATGGGCGAGCGACACGGAGCGGGCCAGAAGCCGCTCCTTGCCGCGCTCGACATGGTCGAAGCTCGTCTGGTAGGCGGCGAGGGGGGCGCCCTGCTCGATCGCCGCGACGATGCGGGCATGCTCCTCGTTGGAAAGCTCCAGCGTGTTGCCGGTCATCAGATTGCCGGCCCGGTAGAGCCGCAGCTGCTTCACCAGCCCGCGATATTGCGCGGTGAGCACGCCATTGCCGGCCTGTTCGACGATGAAGTCGTGAAAGGCGAAGTTGAGCGGGTAGTAGCGGTCGAAATCATGGTCCCGCGCCGCCGCGGTCATCTCGTCCAGCATGGCGCGCAGCGGCGCGACCACGCCCGCCTCGACCCGGCCGGCGAGAAGCTGCGCGGCATAGCCGAACAGCGCCGCGCGCACGCCATACATCTCCACCACCTGCGCGATGTCGAGGCTGCGGATGAACACGCCGCGATTAGGAAGCAGCTCCACCAGCCCCAGCGCTTCCAGCGAGCGCAGCGCCTCGCGCACCGGGCCCCGGCTGACGCCGAAAGTGGCGGCGAGCTGGTTCTCGTTGATCCGCCCGCCGATGCTGAGCCGGCCATCGAGGATCATGCTCTCGATCTCGCGCTCCAGCAGCATGGGCAGCGAGGTGAGGCGCAGGAAGCTGACATCATGGACGGCGGAGGAGGAGGACATGGGCTGAGCCTACGCCGCGAGTGTCAAGTGTCAACAATTTAATGTCGTCATAGTGCATTCGACACCACGCCGCACGCGGGCGGCCGCCCGGCCGACAAAGAAAAACCCCGGCTCGGGGGAGCCGGGGTTGAGGCGGGCCTTCAACGGGAAGGCCTGGGGAACGCGAAGCAAAGCAAAGGGAGGCGGCGCGGTCAGCCGCAGGAGGTCGGCGCGTGGTGGTCGAGCGCGTCGAGATCGAGGAAATGGCCGGCCCGGTCGCGCTTGGCGGCGAGATAGCGGATATTGTCGTCGCCGCGCCTTCCATGGGCGCGCTCGACGCCGGAAACCTGCAGCCCGGCGCGGGTGAGTGCGGCGATTTTCTCGGGGTTGTTGGTCATCAGCACCACCCTCTCAAAGCCGAGCTGGCGCAGCATGGCGGCGGCGAAGTCGAAGCGGCGGCCGTCGAGATCAAAGCCGAGCGTCTCGTCCGCCTCATAGGTGTCGAGCCCGTCGCTCTGCAGGCGATAGGCGCGCATCTTGTTGGCGATGCCGTTGCCCCTTCCTTCCTGGTCGAGATAGAGCAGCACCCCGCCGCCGGCCTTCGCCATCGAGGCGACGGTTGTGCGCAGCTGGTCGCCGCAGTCGCAGCGCAGCGAGCCGAACAGGTCGCCGGTCAGACAGGCCGAATGCAGCCGCACCAGCACCGGCCGCGCCGGATCGGGCGTGCCGACGATCACAGCCACCTGTTCGCGCATGCCCTCGCCGCCGCGAAACACCACGAATTCGCAGTTGCGGGCGGTGAGCAGCGGCACCGGGGCGCGCGAGACGATGTCCACCCGCGTCGCGCGGTCCTCGCCGAAGCCGGTGATCGCCTCGGCCCGCACGGTCAGCGCCGGCAGCGTCAGCGCCGCCGGGGCGAGCGGGCCCATCAGCACGGCGGGCAGCATGAGGGCGAGGGTGGCGAGCTGCAGCGCCGCCGCCGCAGCCGGGGCCGGCTCGACCAGATCCTCGTCCAGCCCGTTGCCGGACGGTCCGCTCATTTCGTGCGCGATCAGCGCCTGCACCCGCGCGCTGGCGAGCGCCGAGGCCGGGATCGCCATCGGCTGGGCCCATTCCGGCCGGCCGAGCGCGCGCAGGCGCGCGGGGGTCAGCACCAGCTGCAGCGCGCCGCCGGTCAGTTCATTCAGCGCCGCCAGTCGCCCGGCATCGGCGAATTCGGCGCTGGCCACCAGAAAGAGACGGCCGGCCTGCGCGAGAATGACCGGGCGCCCGGCGCGCATCTCGGCGATGGCGCGCTCCGCCTCGGTCAGGGAGCTGTCGCCGAAGAGGCTCGCAATCGTACCTTCGCCCGCCGCGCTATTGGTCATTTGAGGCCTCTTCCACTGCACCATTTTCGCATCTCGCACGTAGTAGTTACGGATGTAGGGCGCGAACGGACCAATGCTGCCAGTGCCCGCGCATCGACCGGGAGTGATCATGTCCAAGCTGCGGGGGGCCACCTTGAACCGACGCGAGACACCGTTCGATCCGCTGGCCGCGCTCTACGAGCCGCTCCTGCGGCCGCGCACGACGCCCTTCGTGGTCGCCCAGATCGGCCAGTCGCTGGACGGGCGGATCGCGACCCCGACCGGAAAATCCCGCGATATCAATGGCCTGTGCGGTCTCGACCATCTGCACCGGCTGCGCTCGCTGGTGGATGTGGTGGTGGTGGGCGTCGGCACGGTGATCGCCGACGATCCCCGGCTTACCACCCGCCGCGTTCCCGGCCGCAGCCCCGCGCGCGCCGTGATCGACCGCACCGGCCGCTCGCCGCGCGACGCCAAATGGCTGGAGGCGGACGGATGTCACAGAATTGTGTTCACCCGCAATGCCGCCGGCTGGCCCGACGAGGTCGACCGCATCGGCCCGGAGGGCGAGGCCGACATCTTCGAGCCGGCAAAGCTCCTCGACGCGCTGGCGGTGCGCGGCCACCGCACCATCCTGATCGAGGGCGGGGCGTCGACCATCTCCCGTTTCATCGATGCCGGGCTGGTCGATCGGCTGCATGTCTGCGTCGCGCCGATCATTCTCGGCTCGGGCCGCGCCGGGCTCTCGCTGGCGCCGATCGACGGGCTGGAGGGAGCGCTGCGCCCGCGCGTCGCTACCTATCTGCTCGACGACGGCAATATTCTTTGCGACTGTGATCTGCGCCGGACCGGCGAGGGAGGGACCCATGTCGGCTTCTGATCGGAACGTGCCGGACGTGCCCGCCCGCTATGGCCCCACCGCCCGTATGCTGCACTGGGTGGTGGCGCTCATCGTGCTCGGCCTCATTCCGCTCGGGCTCTACATGGTGGCGCGCGGCGAGGCGACCGGCTTCGATGCGTTGACGGGCTCGCTCTACAGCCTGCACAAATTCATCGGCTTCTGCGTGCTCTGGCTGATCGTGCTGCGGGTGCTGGTGCGGCTGCGCCGCGCCCCGCCGCCGGAGGCGACGCTCACCCCGTTCGAGCGCCTGGCCTCGGGTGCCGTGCATGCCGGCCTCTATGCGCTGCTGCTGATCGTGCCGCTGCTGGGCTGGGCCGGGGTGTCGGCCTATCCGGCGCTGAACGTGTTCGGCCTGTTCGATCTGCCGGCGCTGCTGTCGCCGGACGAGGCGCTGGCCAAGCGCATTCTCGGCCTGCACGGGCTGCTGGCGAAGATTCTCGGGGGGCTGGCGCTGCTGCATATCGCTGCCGCGCTCTACCACCGCTTCCTCAAGCGCGACGGGGTGATGGCGCGGATGTGGCCGCCCTTCTGAGGCGGCAGCACCGGCGGGCCTCAGGCATGGGCGAAGATGTCCCGATGGCCGATCCTCACCGTCTCCGCCGTCGCCCGCGCCTGCGCCCATGCGGCGAACTCGGCCCGCCGTGCCGGCTCGATCTCGCCGGCCGCCGTCGCGAATCCGTCGGTGAGCGCGCGGATCAGCGCCGCATGAGCCGGGCCGAGCACCCACGGGCTGGTGCCGGCGCCGTATGTGTAGCCGTGCTGGCGCAGCAATTGCGCCAGTGCCTCGCTTGAGGCCGGGCCCAGCGCCGGCCCGAATCCCTTGTCGCCGCGCTGGTGGCGGTTGAAGGCGGCGATCACCCGTCCGTCCAGCGGCGCGGCGGGCAGCCATTCGGCTTCGCCATCATAGTTCAGCACGGCATAGATCGGCAGCTTGCGCGCCGCCAGCCGGGCGACGAGGCGCTCCAGCCAGTCCTCGGAGACGAGGTCGAACAGCGCCGCGGCGGTCACCAGCTCCGCCCCGACATCGGCGAAGTCGAGGTCGCGCACGGTGAGGTCGGCGCATTCGAAGCTCACCTCAATCACCCGCCCGTCCTTGTGCAGTTCAAGGCCGTCGGCGCTTGGCCGCGCCGTCTCGGCCCAGCCGGCAAGGTCCTTGCGCGCCCGCTCCAGCAGCGCCGGGTCGCCATCGATCAGGTGCCAGCGCTGGCGGGGCGGCAGCTCACCGGCGAGCCCGCGCAGATTCGAGCCGGTGCCGCAGCCGAGATCGACGATGGTGAGCGCCTCGCGTTCGGCGAAATGCGCCCGCATCCGCGCCGCCTGCGCGGGGTTGCGGGAGGCGTGGTCCACCGGCTCGCGCAGGGCGAGCCAGTCGGCAGCAAAGCCGCTCATCGGGGCATCTCCTTCAGGGCGGCGATCAGCACCGCGGCAGTCTGCGTCCAGGTCGGCAGGGAATGACTATAGTGCCACGCTTCGTCCGCCATGCGACGGCGGCGGTCCGGGTCGTCGAGCAGCCGGCGCAGCGCTTCGGCGAGGCTTCCGGCATCGCCCGGCTCGGCCAGCAGCGCGGTCTCCGGCGGCACGGTGTCGGGAATGGCGCCGGCGCGCGTGGCGACAACCGGCAGGCCGCGCGCCAGCGCCTCGGTCAGCCCCATGCCATAGCCCTCGAACAGCGAGGCGGTGACGAACAGATCGGCGGCGTCGAATTCACCGGCCAGCGCCGCCGAGGGCAGCGTGCCGGTGAGGCGGATACGCTCCCCCAGACCCAGGGCGTCGATGCGCGCCTGCACCCGCGCGGTCTCCGCGGGGTCGCGATCGGTGGCGCCGACGATATGGCAGGTCCAGTCCTGCGCGCGCAGGGTCGCCAGCGCCTCGACCAGCACCCCATTGGCCTTGCGCGGGATCACCGCGCCCACCGCCAGCAGCCGCACCGGGCGTCCGGTGCCGGTGGCGCGGGGGCAGGGGTCGGTGCCGGGCAGGGCGACGCTCAGCCGTCCGGCGGGCACGCCATAGTCCTGCGCCAGCAGCCGGGCGGTGGCGGGGCTGGTGGCGATCACCGCCTGCGTCTGCGCCAGCGCCGCCGTCTCGCTGGCGAAGAGCTGCGCCCGTTGGCCCGCATCCAGCCCGCTTTCCAGCGCCAGCGGGTGGTGCACCAGCGCCGCCAGCGGGCGGTCCAGCGCCCGCAGCAGCGGCGCCGGCAGCGCGCCGAGCGCGAGGCCGTCGATCAGCACGGGCTGGCCGGGCGGCAGGGCGCGCAGGGTCTGCGCGCTCGCCTCCAGCTCCGCCGGCGAGGGGAAGGGGAAGCCGCCGGGCAGCGCGACATGGGCCAGCGTGCCCCCGGCGCGGGGGGCCTCGTCGATCACCCGGCGGTCATAGGCATAGCCCCCGGTGGGGAGGCCGATATCGCCGGGAATGGCGAAGGCGAAGCCGGTCACGCCGGGCGCCTCAACCGAGGCCGGATTCGAAGCTGGCGCGGGCGAGGTCGGTCTCGTGCAGGGTGACGCGGATCTTTGCGAGGCCATGCCCCTCCGCGCCCAGCGCCCCCGCCTTGGCGGCGGCGGCCATGGCGTCGAAAATGTGCCGGGCGAGGAACTCCGTGGTGGTGAGTTTTCCGGCGAAGTCCGGCAGCGTGTCGAGATTCTGGTAGGCGAGCGGCGCCAGCGTCTGCTTCAGCACGTCGAGCGCGGCGCCGATATCGACCACGACGTTCTGCGCCGTCAGCGCCTCGCGGAAGAAGGCGACATCGACCACGAAGGTGGCGCCGTGCAGCCCCTGCGCCGGGCCGAAGAACGGGTCGGGCAGCGAGTGGGCGATCATGATGCGGTCGCGGACTTCGACAGAGTACATGGCATTCCTCATCGGTAATCGAGCAGGATCGCCAGCGCGTCCTCGCCCTCGGTCAGCAGGGCCGGCAGCCTGTCGGGCGCCTCATTGAACGCGACGACATGCGTGACCAACTGGTCGAGCCGCGCATCGTCGAGCAGAGCGAGGGCCTTGGCGAGCCGGCGCGCATGCGGCCATCGTGGCCGACGCGATTGAGATACGGAACCCACCTGCGAGCCGATCAGTTGCAGCCGCCGGCTGTGAAAACTTTGACCGAGGGGAATCGCGGGGGCACGATCGCCATACCAGCTCACCTCGACCACTTTCGCCTCGAACGCCGCCGCCGCCAGCGCGGTGGCCAGCCCGGCGGCGCTGGCGCTGGTGTGGAACACGAGGTCGGCATCGTCGGCCACCGCGCCCGGCAGCGCGAAGGCGGCGCCGAAGTCCCGCGCCAGTGCGGCCCGCGCGGGGTTCACGTCCACCAGCGTCACCTCGGCGCCGGGAAGCTTGGCGGCGAGCGCGGTCAGCAGCAGGCCGATCACCCCGCCGCCGACAATGGTGATGCGGTCCCCCGGCCCGGCGCCGGAATCCCACAGCGCGTTGAGCGCGGTCTCCATATTCGCCGCCAGCGTGGCCCGCTCCGGCGGCAGCCCGTCCGGCACCGCCATCGCCGCCGCGACCGGCAGGCGATAGAGGTCCTGATGCGGGTGGAGCGCGAAGATGGTGCGGCCCAGCCATTCCGGCGGGCCTTGTTCCACCACGCCGACGCTCTGGTAGCCATACTGGACCGGAAAGGGGAAATCGCCGTTCTGCAACGGTGCGCGCATGCGCTGGTGCTCGCTCGCCGGCACTGCGCCCTCCAGCACCAGACGCTCCGTGCCCCGGCTCACCGCCGAGGCGAGGGCGCGCACGGTCAGCAGGCCGTCGCCGCCCGGGCCGAGCGGGGCGCGGCGCAGTTCGTAGCGCCCCGGCGCCACGCACCAGAGCTGCCCGGCTGTCTCAGACTTTTCGACCATCACCAAAGGGCACTCCCCCGCCGTATTCGCGTGCATAACAGCATCACGGTGCGGTTAGATCCCCAAAACCGCGTGAACCGTCCGCCCCGGGCTGCGTACAAGCTCGGCGAAGTGCCGCAGGGGCAGTTCGGTTGGTCGAACAGAGGACCGCATGAGTCTGGATGAGAAGGTCGCCGAAGGGCGTTTCATTCCCGCCGAACGGGCGGAGTACCGGACGCCGACCGGCGTGCAGTCGCTGCGGCAGCTCACCCGGAGGCGGGCGCTGGTCTTCACCCTGATCGGCGCGACCTATGCCGGGCTCGTCGCCCTGTTCGCCCATCTGCTCGGCCATGGCGGCTTCACCGTGCTGGACGGTTTCCTGCTGCTGGCCTTCTGCCTCTCCACCCCCTGGACCATTCTCGGCTTCTGGAACGCGGTGATCGGCCTGTGGCTGCTGCACGGCCCGGGCGATCCGCGGCGCTCGGTCTATCCCTATGCCGGCCGGGCTACGGACGACGCGCCGATCACCTCGCGCGTCGCCATGGTGATGACGCTGCGCAATGAGGACCCCGCCCGCGCCTTCGCCCGGCTGCGCGCCATGCAAAGCGAGATCGCCGCCAGCGGCGCCGGCGCAAATTTCGCCTGGTTCGTGCTCTCCGACACCACCCAGCCCGCCATCGCCGCCACTGAAGAGGCGCTGTTCGCCGCCTGGCAGGCCGAGCTTGGCGAGGCGGCGGGCCTGCACTACCGCCGCCGCAGCGAGAACACCGGGTTCAAGGCCGGCAATATCCGCGACTTTCTCGACCGCTGGGGCGATGGCTATGAGCTGATGCTGGTGCTCGATGCCGACAGCTTCCTCGGCGCCTCCGCCACGGCGCGCCTCATCCGCATCATGCAGGCCAATCCGCGCCTCGGCATCCTGCAGAGCCTCGTCGTCGGCCTGCCCTCGCCCTCGCCTTTTGCTCGCATCTTCCAGTTCGGCATGCGCCACGGCATGCGCTCCTACACGATGGGCGCCTCGTGGTGGGCGGGCGATTGCGGGCCCTATTGGGGGCATAACGCGGTTATCCGCGTCGCCCCGTTCAAGGCGCATTGCCACCTTCCCGTCCTGTCGGGCACCGGCCCGCTCTCCGGGCCCATCCTCTCGCACGACCAGATCGAGGCGGTGCTGATGCGCCGGGCCGGCTATGAGGTGCGGGTGCTGCCGGAGGAGATGGACAGCTTCGAGGAGAACCCGCCCCACCTCACCGAATTCACCCGCCGCGACCTGCGCTGGTGCCAGGGCAACATGCAGTATTGGCGGCTGATCGCCCTGCCGGGTCTCAAGCCGATGAGCCGGTTCCAGATCGCCTGGGCGATGCTGATGTATCTCGGCGCGGTCGCCTGGATGGCCTTCATCGCCCTTGCCGCGCTGAAAGTGTTCGACACCGAGCGGGCCGACGGCCCGTTTCCCGCCGCGCTGGGGCTCACTCTGTTCGCCACCATGTTCGCGATGAGCCTGGCGCCGAAGGTCGCCGGCTTTCTCGATGTGCTGCTGCGAAAAGACGAGCGCCGGCGCTATGGCGGCACTGGCCGGCTGGTCGGCGGGGCGCTGTCGGAATTCGTCTTCTCGGTGCTGCTGGGCCCGGTGGTGGCCTTCCGCATCGCGCTGTTCATGGTTGGCCTTCTGTTCGGCCGCACCGTGACCTGGGAGGCGCAGTCGCGTGATGCCCAGCGCCTGTCCTGGCGCACCGCCCTGGCCGGGCTGTGGCCGCAATTCCTGTTCGGCGGCGCTCTCGCCGGCCTGCTCACCGCCTTCGCGCCGGGGACTCTTCCCTGGGCGCTGCCGGTGCTGGTCGGGCTGATGGGCGCCGTGCCCTTCGCGGTGCTGACCGCCGAGCCGGCGCTCGGGCGCTGGCTCGCCCGGCGCGGCCTGTGCGCGACGCCGGAGGAGGTCTCTCCCCCGGGCAGCCTGCTGGCGCTGGAGGCCGCCCACCGGGCCGCCTGAGGCGGGGGCGCTCCTCGCCTTCGGGCCCGCCCGGCGGTAGGATCGGCGCGACGCCTTCCATATGGTAAGGGGGATGCCATGGGGCTCCGGGTGATGCCGGCGCCTGAGCAGACGCTGTCGCCGGGCAGGGGCGGCTTACGGCGAGCGATCGATGAATATCAAGAAGTACTACCGCAGGGCCTATGTCCGTCTCGTCAGCTACCGATTGCCGATCCTGCGGGCGCGCCTTGACCGGCTGCTGCGCCGCGAGGCCGTCCCGGCGGAGATCGCGGGCCAGCTGCACCATCCCGGCAATGTGCACGCGGTCTTCCTCATCTGGCAGCCGCACAACACCCCCTGGTATGTGACGAACGCGCTGGAGGCGCTGGCGCAGGCCGGCATCAACGTCACGCTGGTGGTCAACCATACGCTGAGCGAGGCGCGGCTGGCCGAGCTCACCCCCTGGGTGGACCGGCTGATGCTGCGGGACAATGCCGGCTTCGACATGGGCGGCTACCGCGACGCCATCCTGTCCTTCGCCGGGCGGCCGCCCGAGCGGCTGTTGATCCTGAACGACAGCGTCTATTATCTCCGCACCGGCCTCGTTGAGATGTTCCAAAGGCTCGCCACCTCGCCGTCCGATATCTGCGCGACCTATGAGAACTGGGACCATCACCACCACATCCAGTCCTTCTGCTATTCGATCTCACGCCATGTGCTGGAGCAGCCGGCATTCCAGCGCTTCTGGCAGCGCTATCTGCCGGTCAATGTCCGCCGCTGGGCGATCAACAAGGGCGAGGTGCGCAGCTCGCGCTGCATGATCCGCCAGGCGCGCTCGGTCGAGGTGCTGTTCACCCCGGCGCGGCTGCGCGAGGCGCTCAATAGCCTCGATCCGGCGGCGCTGCGCGACCTCGCGCCCTATCTGCCGATCGACCAGCGGCCGGCCTTGCGGGGCGCCAGGCTGCGGCAGGAGCCTCTGGTCGCCCAGCTGCTGGACGCCGTCATGGCCCGCTCGCAGATCCATACGGGCGGCTTTCTCTACCGCCGTTTCCTTGGCGCGCCGCTGATGAAGCGCGATCTGGTCTATCGCTCGCAATATCACCTGCATGAGCTGGAAACGCTGCTGCAGGCGATCGGCGAGGAACACCACGCGCCGGACATTCTCACCGAGATGCGGGCCAAGGGCATTGGCGGCCAGCTGCGCGGCCGGGCGCGGATCCGGTTCGATCTCGACCTGTAGCTCCCGCCCTCCGCCTTTTGCTCGCAACCTCAAGCCGGCGACAGCCAGGGCGTGCTCTAGCCATGGCGCGGCATCGCGCCGATAAGGTGAGGATGGAACCCGCTCCACCCCGCGCGCCCCTCGTTCCGGCCGCCTCTCCGCCTGGCGGCGAGGGCCCCCGTTCGCGCCCGCGCCGCCGCGCTCGCTTGCGCGAGCGCCCGGTGCGGGTCGCGCTCGGCTTCCTGTTCCGGCTGATCTGCGCGCCGCTGATCCTGCTCGACGAGCTGGTGCGCCCGCTCTACCGCCCGCTCATCGCCCGCCTCGCGGCGCTGAAGATCATGCACGCCTTCGAGCGCTGGATCGCCGCCCGTTCGGTCTGGACCATTCTGGTGCTGCTGGCCGTTCCCTATGCCACGATCGAGCCGCTGAAATTCGTCGCGCTGGTGTGGATCGCCGGCGGCTGGCCCAAGGCCGGCACGGTGCTGTTCCTGCTGGCCTATCTCCTCAGCTTTGTCATCATCGAGCGCATCTATTCCGCCGGCCGGGCCAAGCTGATGACCCTGCCCTGGATGGCGTGGGTGATCCTCACCCTCGCCACGCTGCGCGACCGGGTGGTGGCGGCGCTGCGGCTGGACCGGCTCAAGGCCGGCCTGCGCCGCACCGCGCGCGATCTCCGGCGCCGTCTGGCGCTGCTGATCCGCTGAGGTGGGGTGCGCGATCATCCCAAGGGATGGGGTCGCCCACATCCATGGATTATCCGGCTAAGCGCAGGCGTGATACCGGCGCGCCGGACCCCCGCCTAACCTCCTGGTCGTCGGCGCCGCATCCCGCGGACCGGAAATCAGGAGAACCGCCATGAACAAGATCCTCACCCTCGCCGTCCTGTCCACCTCGCTCGTCCTCGGCGCGGTCTCGGCCGAAGCGGCTGCCACCCGCCCGGCGCCCGCCTCCGCCCAGACCGTCGTCGAGGGCCGCAACATGACCGAGAGCTTCGCCGCCCGCAACGGCGCCGCCGCGATCCGCGAGCAGGTGGAAGCCAATATGCGCTCCGCCGGCTGAGCACGGCACCGCCCTTCAAGCCTGTCGGCCCGGTCCCCTGACCGGGCCGAACGCATTTTGGTGGCCGCCCGCGCCCTTCATCGCTGTTGCCTTCCGCAGCCTCCGGGCAGCTATACTTACCAAAAAGGCGGGGGCGGCTTTCGACCGTCGGCCCGATGTCGGGGGGGGGACGGGAGACAGGAGCATGGGCTTTGGCACGTCGCGCGCGGTGAGCATCGCCTGCCGGGATGGCGTTGAACTTGGCGGCCATGTCTGGCCGGCGACGACGGCGGGCCAGATCCACGGCGCGGTGGTCATCAACCCCGCCACCGGGGTGGCCGCGCGCTATTACCACCGCTACGCCCGCTTCCTCGCCGGCCATGGCTTCGACGTGCTGACCTTCGACTATCGTGGCATCGGCCTGTCCCGCCCCGCCCGCCTGCGCGGCTCACCCATTCGCTGGCGCGACTGGGGCGAGCGCGATGTCGACGCGGCGCTGGGCTTCCTGGCGGCGCAGTCCGCCGCGCCGCTCATGGTCGTCGGCCATTCCATCGGCGGCTTCCTGCCCGGCCTCGCGCCGAGCGGCGCCGCCATCACCCGGATGCTGACCATGGGCGCGCAATATGCGTGGTGGCGCGACTATGCCCCGCGCCAGCGCGCCGGCCTGTTCCTGAAATGGCATGTCGCCATGCCGGCTCTCACCGCTCTGTTCGGCTATTTCCCCGGCAAGCGGCTCGGCTGGCTGGAGGATCTGCCGGCCGGCGTCGCCCATGAATGGAGCTTTCGCGGCCCCCGCTTCGAGGCCAGCCATCCCCGCACTGAGCGCGCGGCGGCGCGGGCGCGCATGGCGGCCGTGCGGGCCGATATCCTCGCCGTGGCGATGAGCGATGATCCGCTCGGCACCGTGCCGGCGCTCACCCGCACGCTGGCCTATTACACCGGCGCCCGCCGCACGCTGGTGCGCCTCGCCCCCGCCGATTATGGCCGCGCCGCGATCGGCCATTTCAGCCTGTTCCACGACAGCCATGCGGAAGGCTTCTGGCGCGACACGCTCACCTTCCTGCGCGAGGGGCGCAACCCCTGGCCGGGCCATGTGGTGGAGGTCGCCGATTTCCGCGCCCGGCCGTGAGCCTGTTTGTGTCCATGCCGGCGGAACGCCGCCGCCCGCTCCGTGTTGACGCAAAAACGGAGCTCGCGATGTGGAAATCCCCCTGGATCCGCTGGGGCGTCGTGCTCGGCTTCGCGCTGGGCGGCTTCTTCGACGGCATCCTGCTGCACCAGATTCTGCAATGGCACCATCTGCTCAGCTTGGTGCCGGGCCTCGCCGATCTACGCCTGCAGGTCCTGTGGGACGGCTATTTCCACGCGCTGATGTATCTGATCGCCGCGCTCGCGCTGTTTCGTCTCTGGCAGGCGCACCGGCGCGGCGCTGCCACCTGCGGCCAGCCTTTCGCCGCGGCCCTGCTTATTGGTTTCGGCCTGTGGCATGTCGTCGACAGCGTGCTGTCGCACTGGCTGCTCGGCATCCACCGCATCCGCGTGGACAGCCCCAATCCGCTGCTGTGGGACCTCGTTTGGTTCGTCGGCTTCGGGGTGGTGCCGATGCTGCTCGGGTGGTGGCTGTTCCGCGATGGCGGAGCGGGAAGGGCGCCCGCGCGCCTCGCCCTGCTCGCCCTGACGCTTGGCACCGCGTCCGCCGCCGCCTGGTCGCTGCGCGCCCCGGCGGACCAGCCCTTCACCACGGTGGTCTTCCGGCCCGGCATGGCACCGGCGCAGGTGGCGGCGACGCTGGCGCGGCACGAGGCGCGGCTCGTCTGGGCCGATCCGGCGATGGGCGTGGTGGTGGTGGAGGCCCCGCCGGGGCGCGCGCTGCGGCTTTATGCCGAGGGCGCGCTGCTGGTCGGCGGGGCGGGCCTGCCGGCCGGCTGCCTCGGCTGGAGCCGGGTTTAAGGCCGGCGCCCGGTCTCAGCCGGCCTCGATCAGCGCGGTGATCTCCTCGACCCGGCGCGCCACCGTTTCCGGCGCGCCTTTGGCCTCGACATTGAGCCGCAGCAGCGGCTCGGTGTTGGAGCGGCGCAGATTGAGCCGCCAGTCGCCGAAGTCGAGCGACAGCCCGTCGGTCTCGTCGCGCACGGGGCTCTCCCCGGCGAACGCCGCCTCCACCCGCGCCACCGCGGCGGCGGGGTCCTTCAGCCGGAAATTGATCTCGCCGGAGGAGGGGAAGGCCGCCATGCGCGCCGACACCAGCGCGCTGAGCGTCTGCCCGCTGCGCCCCATCAGTTCCGCCACCAGCAGCCAGGGGATCATGCCGGAATCGCAGCACATGAAGTCGCGGAAATAGTGGTGCGCCGACATTTCCCCGCCATAGACGGCGCCGGTGTCGCGCAGCGCCTGCTTGAGGAAGGCGTGGCCGGTGCGCGCCTGCACCGCCCGCCCGCCGGCGCGGGCCACCTGGTCCTGCGTGTTCCAGATCACGCGCGGATCGTGGACGATGGTGGCGCCCGCCTCCTTGGCAAGGAACACCTGCGCCAGCAGGCCGACAATGTACTCGCCGGGAATGAAACGCCCGGTCTCGTCGAACAGGAAGCAGCGGTCGAAATCGCCGTCCCAGGCGACGCCCATATCGGCGCCGGCCGCCCGCACCGCCGCTGATGTCACCGGCTGGTTCTCCGGCAGGAGCGGGTTGGGGATGCCGTGGGGAAAGCGCCCGTCCGGTTCATGGTGCAGCCGCACGAAGGTGAGCGGCGCCCCGCGCGCCTCCAGCGCCTGCGCCAGCGCATCGAAGGTCGGCCCCGCGGCGCCATTGCCGGCATTGACGAGCAGGGTCAGCGGGCGCAGCGCGCCGGTATCGACGAAGGACAGCACGCGCTGGACATAGGCGGCGCGGGCGCCTTCCGCCGGCCGGACCCGCCCGCCGGGCACGTCGGGCAGGTCGGGCCCCTCCGCCAGCGCCTGGATCGCTGCCAGCCCGGTCGCAGTGTCGAGCGGGGCGGAGCCGGCGCGCACCAGCTTCATGCCGTTATAGTCCATCGGGTTGTGCGAGGCCGTCACCTCGATGCCGCCATCGGCTTTGAGGTCGGTGACGGCGGCGTACATTTCCTCGGTGCCGCACAGGCCGAGATCGAGCACCTCGACCCCGCCGGCCACCAGCCCCTCGATGCAGGCCGCCGCCAGCGCTTCCGAGGAGGCGCGGCAGTCGCGGCCGATCACCACCCTTTTCGCCCCGAGCCCGTCGACAAAGGCCCGGCCGATGCGGCGGGCGATCGCCTCGTTCAGCTCCGCGCCGAGCCGTCCGCGAATGTCATAGGCCTTGAAGCAGGTAAGCATGGCCGGGCCTTTCCGTGCGTCGGCGCAGGCGGGACCCCGGCGCGCCGCCCTCGGCGATACGGATTTCGCGGCGCGAGATCAAGACGATTGATCCGCCTTGCCTTTTGATCTGTCTTGCCTTTTGATCTGTCTTGCCTTTCGCCCGCGCGCCGCCCACACTTCCCGCACCGGCACGGCTCACCGCCACCCCGAACGGCTCACCGCGACCTTCAAGGCTTCATGGCACATCTCTATCCCGTTCTTCTCTGCGGCGGCTCGGGCACGCGCCTGTGGCCGCTCTCCCGCAAGAGCTTTCCCAAGCAGTTCGTCAAGCTGGGCGAGGGCGAGACGCTGTTCCAGGCGGCGGCCCGGCGGCTGTCCGGCCCGGATGTGTGCCCGCCTGTTATCGTCACCAATGCCGATTTCCGCTTCATCGTCACCGAGCAGCTCGGCGAGGCCGGCATTGCGCCCGGCGCGGTGCTGATCGAGCCCAGCGCCCGCAACACCGCTCCCGCCATCCTCGCCGCCGTGCACTATCTGGCTGCGCGCGATCCCGACGCGCTGCTGCTCGTGATGCCCTCCGACCAGGTGGTGCCCGACAGCGCGGCGTTTTCCGCCGCCGTGCGCGCCGGCCTGCCGGCGGCGCAGGCCGGGCGTATCGTCACTTTCGGCATCCGCCCGACCCGGCCGGAAACCGGCTATGGCTGGCTGGAGCTTTCCCATGCGCCGGAGGGCGAGGCCCTCGCCCCGGTGCCGCTGCGCCGCTTCGTCGAGAAGCCGGACGCCGAGCGCGCGAGCGCCATGCTGGCGGACGGGCATTATCTCTGGAACGCCGGCATCTTCCTGTTCTCGGTCGAGACCGCGCTGAAGGCCTTTGCGGCCCATGCGCCTGACATGCTCGCCCCGGTGCGGCAGGCGGTGGAGGAGGCGGCGAGCGACCTCGATTTCCTGCGCCTCGCCCCCGAGCCGTGGCAGCGGGCGCAGGATATCTCCATCGACTACGCCATCATGGAGCGCTCGGACAATCTCGACGTGGTGCCCTTCGCCGGCGACTGGTCGGACCTGGGCGACTGGGCCTCGGTGATGCGCGAGGGCGTGGCGGACGGCGCCAATGTCGTCGCCCATGGCCCCGTCACCGCTATCGACTGCGCCGATTCGCTGCTGCGCTCGGAGGCGGAGGGGCTGGAGCTGGTCGGCATCGGCCTCAGCAACATGCTGGTCGTCGCCATGCCGGACGCGGTGCTGGTGGCGGATCGCTCGCGCTCGCAGGAGGTGAAGCAGGCCGTGACCGCGCTGAAGGCGCGCGGCGCCCGGCAGGCCGAGCATTTCCCGCGGGACCACCGGCCCTGGGGCTGGTTCGAGACGCTGGCGCTGGGCGAGCGCTTCCAGGTCAAGCGCATCGTCGTCCACCCCGGCGCGGCGCTGTCGCTGCAGAGCCATTACCACCGCTCCGAGCACTGGATCGTGGTCTCGGGCACGGCGCGCGTCACCATTGATGGCGAGCCGCGGCTGCTGACCGAGAACCAGTCGGTCTATATCCCGCTCGGCGCCGTGCACCGGATGGAGAACCCCGGCAAGGTGCCGATGGTGCTGATCGAGGTGCAGACCGGCACCTATCTCGGCGAGGACGACATCATCCGCTACGAGGATGTCTATGCGCGCGGCCAAGGCGCCAAGGGATAGCGCCTAGGCTAGCGGCGCCCAAGGCCTGACGTCGCCAAGGGCTAACGTCGGCCAAGGGCTGGCGGCGCCTAACCCTCGGCCAGCGCCGCCCGCCAGCCGCCCAGCGCGGTGATGTCGCGCCCGCCGCGCAGGCCGTGCGGCTCGCACAGGAAGCCTTTCACCGTGCTGCCGTTCTCCAGCACCACCGTGCCGATGGTGAGCGGGGAGGGAATGCCGGCGAGGAAATCGCCGAAGGCGGCACGCGGCAGCGCCCAGACCTCCACCGCGATCGGCCCGCCGCGCCCCTCGGAGACGCGCACCAGCCCCGGCCGGGCCGGCGGTCCGCCGTCGAGCGCGTGCAGCCGGTAGTTCGGGCCGGTATGGCCGGCGCGCAGAAACCGTCCGCCACGCGAGGTCAACTCGCCATTGAGCGGCAGACCGGACATGTGGGCGCCGCAGACCGCAAGGGCGATCTCGTCCTCCGCGATCTCCACAGCCGCGATTTCGCTTTCCGCGATCTGGTCTTCGGCGATCTCGCTTTCCGTCGGCCCGCCGGCGGCGGACGCGGCGGCCCCGCCGCGCTCGACCCACAGCGCCAGCGCGGCGGCACGCGCGTCCTCGCCCCTGCGCGCCAGCACGGTGAGGCTGCCCGGGCGCCCGTCCGGGCGCGGCCCGGTCGGCACGGCGATGCCGCACATATCCAGCAGATTGACGAAATTGGTGTAGGTGCCGAGCCGGCTGTTCGGCCCGAACGGGTCGGCCGCCACCTCCTCCAGCGTGACGAAGCAGGGAATGGTCGGCACGCAGAGGAGATCCGCCCCCTGCAGCGCCTGCGCGCAGCTGCGCCGCAGTTCCTCCAGCCGGTAGAGCCCCTTGAAGGCGTCGACGGCGGAGAATTTCAGCCCCGGGGCGAGGATCGCCCGCGTCGCCGCGTGCAGCGTCTCCGGCGCCTCGGTCAGCCGCGCGCCCACCGCCGCCACCCGCTCGGCGACCCAGGGGCCGGCATAGAGCAGCTCGGCCACGGCGTAGAAGGGGGCGAGGTCGATCTCGCGAATGCGCGCCCCGCTTGCGTGCAGCCGTTCCACCGTGGCGCGGAAATGGCTGGCCTGCGCGGTGTCGCCGAAGGTGCGCAGGCTGGCCTCGTCCGGCACCGCCACCGTCGCCGCCGGCGGTGCGAGATGCGGGCTGGGCGAGGGCGCGGGCATCCGGCGCGACCAGGGATCGGCGGCATCGAAGCCGGCGGTCAGCGCGAACAGCTCCCACGCCTCGGCGACGCTCTGGGCGAAGAGCGAGACGGTGTCGAGCGTGCGGCAGGCCGGCACCATGCCGGCCGAGGACAGCGCCCCGAGGCTCGGCTTCAGCCCGACAATATCGTTGAACGCCGCCGGCACCCGGCCCGAGCCGGCCGTATCGGTGCCCAGGCTGAACGCCACCAGCCCGCGCGCCACCGCCACCGCCGAGCCGGAGGAGGAGCCGCCCGGCACCAGCGCCGGGTCAACCGCGTTGCGCGGCACCGGATAGGGCGTGCGCACCCCCACCAGCCCGGTGGCGAACTGGTCGAGATTGGTCTTGCCGAGGCAGATCGCGCCCAGAGCCCGCAGCCGCGCCACCACGAAGGCATCCGCCCCGGCGAGATGGACAAAGCCGGGGCAGGCCGCCGTGGTCGGCATGCCGGCGACGTCGATATTGTCCTTCACCGCAAAGGGAATGCCCCAGAGCGGGCGCCCGTCCGGGCTGCCGAGCGCGCGCGCCTCGGCCAGCGCCACCGGGCGCGCCTGGTGCAGGAAGATGCCGGGGTCATTGAGCGCGTCGAGCCGGGCGAACGCCTCCTCCACCACCGCTTCCGGCCGCAGCCCCCCGGCATAGGCTTCACGCAAGGAGGGGAGGGTGAAGGCGAGATCGGCAGGCATCGGCAACACCTCGCAGCACGGTGGAATGATACATTGTATGCACCACGGCCGCCCTCCGCCATGCGCCAACTCGGCACGTCGCCGCTTTGGGAGGACCGGCGTCCTCCCCGTTCCGCCTTCAATGGCGCACGGCACGCGGAATGACGGCGCGCACCGCCACGACGATCACCAGCGCGCCGACGGTCAGCATCATGAAGGCGGCGCGCAGATCCAGCGCATGGGCGACGAAGCCGATCAGCGGCGGGCCGAGCAGTCCGCCGCTATAGGCGATCGTCACCGTCATGGCGATGCCGGCATTGGGCGGAATTCCGGGCATGCGCCCGCTCAGCGAGAACAGGATCGGCACCAGATTGGCGATGCCGAGCCCGGCAATGGCGAAGCCCGGCAGCGTCGCCAGCGTCGTCGGCGCGAGCACGATCAGCGCCACGCCGGCAAAGGCGATGGCGGCGGAGATCTGGATCGTCGTCACCGCCCCCAGCGCGCGGGTGACGCGGTCGCCCAGCAGCCGGCCGGTGGTCATCGCCACCGAGAAGGCGGCGACGCCCGACGCCGCCAGCGCCGGGGTGGAGCCCATCGCCTGCACCAGATAGAGCGCGCCCCAGTCGATCAGCGCCAGCTCGATGACGAAGGCCAGCACGGTCAGCACGCCGATCCCCGCCATGGTGCGGTTAGGCAGGCGGAACACCGAGGTGTCGGCCGCCTCGCGCACATGGTGCGCGGGCAGCCAGAGCCAGGGCATCGCCGCCAGCGCCAGCACCACCAGCCCCGCGCTGGCGAGGCCCATCCCGAGCGGGGGAGCGAAGCCGAAGCCGATCAGCGTGCCCCCGGCCAGCGCCCCGGCGACGGTGCCGAGGCTGAAGAAGGCATGCGCCGAGGACATGATCGGCCGCCCGAGCTCGCGCTCCAGCGCCGAGACATGCGAGTTCATGCACACATCGAGGAAGCCGAAGCACAGGCCGAACACCGCCGCCGCCAGCGCCAGCAGCGGCAGGGTGACGCCGAGCGCCGGTCCGAAGCTGGCGGCGGCGAAGGCGAGGCCGGCCAGCGCCCCGGCGCGCAGCGGGCCGAGCCGCGGGCGCAGGAATCCCGCCGCCGGCATGCCGCACAGGCAGCCGAGCGAGACGCACATCAGCACCAGCCCGATCTGCGCGTCGTCGAGCCCGGCGCGGGCCTTGAGGATGGGGATATAGGTCGCCCACAGCGTCAGCCCGCAGCCGCCGACAAAGAAAATGGCACTCACGGCCACGCGCGAGGCGAACAGCGCACGCCGCTCGCCCGCGACCGACAACTCACTCATGCGTCTTCCCAACACCCCGTCCGGCCGAAAGGCCGCCCCTGCGGCGGGCCTTGGGCACGATGCGTGCCAGCGCGCCGGTGCCGGGGCGTGTCATCGCCCGCCCGGCCGCCGCGAGCAAGGGGCAAGGCGATGAGGCCCAGGCGGCGGGAGGCGGCGGGGCGTGTCGCAGCCGGTGTCGCCGCCCGTGCCTCACCGCGCCTAACCTCCACCGACCGGCTCGCGCGGGCCTTCGTGCGCCCCGGGGACTCCCGCCTCGCCGGGCCGGGCGCCAGCCGGGTGGAGATGATGCCACCGCCGCGCGGTGATCCGGGCGCAACCCGTAGTCGTATACCCCCCGTGCGCGCCCGACAGGAGCGCCACCCGGCTGTCGGCGGCGTCGCTAGCGCCTGCCTGACGGCGGCGCCAGCGAGGGGAGTACCCACCCCGGTCCCCGCCCCCCGCTGGCGCTTGGCGCCCCCGTCGGTCCCCCGCGCCGGTGGGCGGCACGCAGCGGGCGCGGCGGCGACCGGCCTCGCCTTCGTGCTGCACGATGAGCGGGTGCGGCGGGCGCGCCTCGCCGCGTTCGCGCTGGCGGTGCCGGTGGCGATCCCCGGCGTCGGCACTTTGTCATCGGCCAGGCGCGCGGCCGATCCGGGAGATGTAGCCGGCTAATTGACGGCGCTCAGCGCGTCACCCGCACCGAGGCGAAGCGGCCGACCACGGCGCCGCCGCAGCGCTCCGCCGCCAGTGCCGAGGCCCGGGCGGGCTGGAGGCGCGCATCGCCGGGATAGCCGGCCTCGCCGCCGGCCGGCGGGCGCTGTGGACGCGAAAGGCTCTGCAGCAGCGATTTCAGCCGCCGGTTCTCCGCCTGCAATTCCTTCATCTGCAGCACCGCCGCCTGGTCGAGCCCGCCGAAGCGCCGGCGCCAGCGGTAGAAGGTGCGCAGCGACACCTGCGCGGTGCGGCAGATCTCGGGGATCGACACGCCGGCATCGGCCTCGCGGATGAGGTGGAGGATCTCGTTGTCGGTGAACTGCGAACGTCGCATCGGCTCGTCCTCAGGATTCGGACACGGATAGATCGTCGCGATCAGCCGACGCGCGCCGGGCCCCCGCCCCTGCGGCCCGCGTCGGTTGGCGCACATAATTTCAGCGTGCGCTTCTCGTGAGCAGCACTATAGACCCGCGACCCGCCGAGGTGAATGCACTTTCTCAGCCGCCTCCGCCGGGCCGGCGCCGCACCTTGCCGGGCGGCACCGTCAGGCGCGTTCGGGGCGCCCGCCCGTCCGGCCTCGCGCGCCCCGTCCGCCGGGCCCCGGCACGGCCGGCACGGGGCCTATCTGGCAATCCTGCCAGAAAGCCGCGCCGGGGCCGGGCTCTGGCGCCGCTTTGGGCAGGGCTGAACATTATATGAAGTTGCGCCCGCGCCCCGCCTCCACACAATCCGCCCACCTTCCGAACCGTTGAGGTGTGGTCCATGGTCAATATCACGCGGCGTTCCCTCCTCCAGGCCAGCGGCCTTGCCGCCGTCGGGCTGGCCTCCCCGCTCAGTGCCCCCGCCTTCCTGCGCAACGCGCAGGCGCAGTCCGGCCCGGTCAAGCTCGGCTGCCTGTTCTCCTCCTCCGGCACCATGGCCAATCTCGAAGGCCGGCTGAACTATGTGGTGAAGATGGCCGCCGACGAGATCAACGCCAAGGGCGGGGTCAACGGGCGCACCATCGACGTGCTGGTCTCCGATCCCGCCTCCGACTGGCCGCTTTATGCCCAGTCCGCCAAGCAGATGCTGCAGCAGGAAAAGGTGTCGGCCCTGTTCGGCTGCTGGACCTCGGTGTCGCGCAAGACCGTGCTGCCTGTCGTGGAGCAGGAGAACGGCCTGCTGTACTACCCCCTGCACTTCGAGGGCGACGAGAATTCCAAGAACGTCGTCTATGTGAACTCGCCGCCCGCCAGCTCGGTGCTGCCGGCGGTGGATTATCTGATGGGCGAGGAAGGCGTCTCGGCCAAGCGCTTCTTCATGCTCGGCTCGGACTATGTGTGGCCGCGCACCATCAACAAGCAGCTCAAGGGCTATTGGAAGTCCAAGGGCATCCCGGAAAGCGCCTGGAAGGAGGAATATGTCCCCTTCGGCTTCTCCAACTTCCAGACCCTGGTCAACCAGATCCGCGCCTTCGCCGACGAGGGCGGCGGCCAGCCGGTGGTGGTGCTCACCGTGGTCGGCAATTCGATCCCGGATTTCATGCGCGAATTCGCCAATCAGGGCATTCTCGCCACCGATATTCCGGTGCTCGGCCTCGACATGGTGGAGGCCGACCTTGAAGGCCTCGACACCGCCAAGCTGGTCGGCCACCTCAATTGCTGGGCCTATCTGCAGAACGCCAAGGGCCCGGCCAATGAGGCGTTCCTGAAGAACTGGGCCGCCTATGTGAAGGCCAAGAACGTGCCGTTCTCCGGCACGGTGTCGATCGACCCGATGGTGTCGGCCTATGACTCGGTGCATCTGTGGGCAATGGCGGCGGCGAAGGCAGGTTCCTTCGACGTGCCGGAAGTGTCCAAGGCCTTTGCCGGCCTCACCTTCGATTGCCCCTCGGGCTACAAGATCTCGATGACCGGCGAGAACAACTACGTCGCTCGCGGCGTGTTCATCGGCTCGGTCAACGATGCCCAGGGCTTCGACATTCTCTGGCAGTCGAAGGACACGCCCAAGCCCGTGCCGTTCAGTCCCTATGGCTGAGTAAGCCGGCACGCCGTCATCCCGGCCGTAGCCGGAGGCGGAGAGCCGGGATCGGGCCGCCTGCATGGCCATTCCGGGACGGCGCCGTGCCGTCCCGGCCTTTCACTCGCCGCACATGGCCTTCCACCGCCCTGAACGGCCGCCTTGAGTACCCGATGAATCTGGCACGTCTCACCGTCGTCGTTGCAGGCCTGTTGGCAGGCCTGGCTGCCGCCCTGCTGGCCGCCCCCCCGGCGCGGGCGCAGGCGCTCGACCGCACCGGCCTCATCGGCAATCTGTGCGGCAATGCGAGCGCGATGGGCGAGGC
>JAESFV010000179.1_pt1 | contig 88779 bp, 68 predicted proteins | sample 9269471 | NCBI WGS metagenome assembly JAESFV01 (sample SAMN14502647, study PRJNA617108) | algae metagenome | isolation source: Symplocastrum torsivum CPER-KK1 and co-occurring heterotrophs from... | place: USA: Central Plains Experimental Range, Colorado | collected 2001-01-01
CGAACGGGAGCCTGGACGAGCGGCTGTGGGTGACGCAGGACGCCAACTGGAACGTGACCGCCCTGGTGGACGGGACCGGGGCGGTGGTCGAGCGGTACGCCTACGACCCGTTCGGGACGGTGACGATCTACAGCCCGACTTACGGGACGGTACGGACGAGTAGCAGCCACAACTGGGTGTATGGGTTCCAGGGGCTGCGAGTAGATCTGGTGACGGGAAGCCTATACGCTAGAAACCGCGAGTATAGCTCTACTCTTGGTCGGTTCCTCAGCTTAGATCCGATTCGATATGATTCAGAAGATGTCAATGTGTACAGGGCCTTCTCCAATTCTCCTGGGAAGCATACGGACCCCATGGGCGAGCGAGTGTATATGGTTGGTCTTGGGGGGAACTACGTGTTCGGCGTTGGCGGGTCGGTGACATTCGTTTATGCCTGGGATGACTGCGGGAACTATGGTGTGTTTGCGGTGGCCTTTGTGGGCGCGGGCATAAGCGGAGGGGGGGGGTTGAAGGAGGGGTGTTTAGCGGTGACCTAGTTCAGTTTGCGAATTCGATCACGATAAGCGGAAACGCCGGGAGTATCGGGCCAGTATCGGGAGGGATCGATGCTGACATATTTGGAAAAACGAACGGTATTCGGTGTGGCTTAGGCGGGGGAGGTGGGGTATCTGCCGGATTCGGGTTTACCGGCCTTCTCACGAAGTTCCCCAATCGGCTTGTGCCATGCCCGGGCGGAGGTGGTGGAATGCCGAGGCCCCCAGTCCCTCCCAGAAGCCCAAATCAAGGCGCTAGCGGTGGGATGGAGACGCCAACTACGACTTCTGGCCCTCCAAGCCCCGTAGTAGTTTTGCCTCTGCCAACACGGTCGCCACCTATTATCCCGCCTCGGTACCCTAACCAAGGGGCGGGAGGGGGGCTTGAAACCCCCGGCTCCAAGCCATGACAGGTGCAATTGCAATGCGGCCTGGCATGGGCCGCATAATCGTCTGGGCGTGTTCTTTCTGGGCGACCAGACCGGGCATTGTGACATTAGATGTCCCTTGCCTCGGTCGCCGTGCGATGAGAAGATGACGGAGTACCATCTCGAAAGCAGGAGAATTCTATATGAAGAAGGCGACGGCTCGATTAGTATGCGCAATTCTATTTGCCATAGGATTGTCAATATTTTTACCACTTATGTATATAATATATTCAATATATAACAAAGAGTCCATTCATCAGGCCGCCGCCGCGGGCAATGTGAAAGAGTTGTCGAGACTGCTTGCTCTTGACGCCTCTCGTGTGAATCAATTGGACCGCCTTCAAATGACACCACTTCATCACTCTGCTTACAGAGGTAAACCCCAGGCAGCTCGATTTCTGCTTGAGCACGGTGCTGACCCGAATTCTTCTTGGGACCTGGTTGCTACCGGAGACGGGCATTGGACCCCATTACACATCGCCGCGAGGCAAGGCGATGCGGAAGTTGTTGCAGTACTCGTTCAACACGGAGCCGATGTAAACGCTTTAACCCTGCGGAGTCAAACTCCACTCGACCTTGCGTTGGAAGTCGGAAATCCAAATGCTGTGCAGGCTCTGGTCGCGGTAGGAGGCGTGCGGCAATCGGATTTGCCGCCAAAGGCAAGGTAGGAGTCGGTGTCACATGGTTGGGCTGGCCGCGGTGTGGTATTGGGACTCGGCATCCGCATGCTTCGGCTCGAACCGGTTGAGCATCAGGTGGGCCATAGCCAGCGTTCACTAACGCCTCCGACGACCGGGCGGTCCTCTCCCGGTCCCTGGTCTGCCACCGGCACTTGCCCAGCCACGCGAACGTCCGCTCCACCGTCCACCGCAAGGGGAACTTGACCCACCCGCCGGCGCTGGGCCGAGCGGCTCGACCGGCTTCGGGCCGCGAGCAAGCCGTCGCCGCGTTCTGTGCCGCCGAGGGCGTGTCCGTCCCGGCCTGTTACCAGTGGCGACGGCAACTCGCCGCCGAGACCGTCAGCCCGCCCGTAGAGCTGGTTTTCCCCTGCGGGAGCCGTGCTTCGGTTCGCCGCCGGGACTGACCCGGCCGCGGTCGCCTGCCCTCCAGGCGACGGTCCGGGCGCTGCTAGCCGACAACGCCTGCCTTTGAGCCGAGGTCGCCGCCCTCCGGAGCAAGCTCGATGCCGCCCTCCGACGCCAGTTCGACCGCCGGTCCGAGCGGGCCAGGCGACCCCGCCGCGCGCCCGAGCCAGGTGCCGACCCGGTACCCCCACCCGCGACCACCGGCCACGGCCCCGCGTCCCTGCCCGAGTACCTCGAGCGTCGTACTGCCGTTTACGACTCGTCGACGCCGACAAGCCGTGCCCGCGCGGCGGCCGCGAACGGGCCTGCATCGGCGAGCAGACGGCCGAGCAGCGCGACTACGACCCAGCCGCCTACTTCGTCCGCCGCACCGTCCGGAAGGTAGTCGATGTCGGGCGGAACAACTGGGGGTGGCCGGAAGCGCGGCCGGCGTCCACCCGCTCGCCGTACTCGACTCGGCCTTCGCCACCTGCCGGCAGCTCGGGATCGACCCGTTCACCTACCTCCGCTCGACCCTGCCGGGGTTGTCCGCGATGGGCGAGGAGCCGGCGGACGCCGACCTCACCGCCGGGCTACTCGACACCTGGCTGGCCCGCCGGCCTGCCCCCACCCCGCCTATCACCGGCTGATCCCGCCCGTGGCACCCGGCCAACCCGCGAGCAAACCTGCGACCGGTCCTTCAACGGGGGGACGTGATCCGTCGGTCGCTACACCACTCCCGACCGACGTGGTAGCCCTCCAGTTCTGCTACACGAGGACGTGACTCGCCGGGCGTGTACCCCCCCGTAGCGCTCATCCGACGCCGCTCCCGGCCTGATGATTTCGGCAGGCAACCCGCGGCCGGAGGCTGACAATTCAAGCCGTTCCCCGCTCTCACCCGAGCGGCGAAGGGGGCGTCAGAAAGCGTGAGATCCTGGCGCGTTTCGTGTTGTTACGGTGGGTGACCGATGCGGCCGCTGGTCGAGGACGCCGGGAAGCCGTGGTACGCCGGCTGGCTGTCCCGGGTGTGCGGGCTGTCCGGCGCCGACCGCGGGACGCGCTGGGTCGGTGGCCGTCGGGTCCGGTGGTTCATCGGGCGTGCCGGGGTCACCGTCCTCCACCCGGACGCCGCCGGCCGGAGGATCTACTACCACGTCCGGTTGAGCGAGACGCCGCTCCCGTCCGGGAGCCTCCGCTGGTGGTTCCACTGCCCGGCGTGCGCGAGGCGGGTGGACGTGCTGTACCTCCCGCCGGGCCGGGACCGGCTCGGGTGCCGGACGTGCCTCGGGCTCGCGTACCGGAGTCAGAACACACGCCGCAAGACCCGCTGCCGGGCGTGCCGGCCCCAGGTCGAGTGGGACGACGACTTCCACTGGTGGATTCGCCGCTGACTGGCCTTCCGACCAGTAATCGACGTTAGTACAGTAGCCGAGGCAGGTGGGCTGATCCCCCGCCGCAAGGCCGGGTGGTGGGATGCGGGCCGAGTATCCCCCGCAAACCACCCCCGGCCCGCCGCCCCGGGATACTCGCCATGTCGAACACCCCGCCGGCCGATCCGGTCGCGGCCGCGCTTGCCAGGTACGCCGAACGCCACACCCAAGACGTCCACGACGAGCGCGGGAACACGATCGAACTCCGCCGCCGCGACCTCCTGATCCGCACGTTCGCGGAGCCCGTGGGGGCCGCCGTCGAGCCCTGGGAGCGTGGGTGGGCGGCGTTCGCCGACGCCCTCCGGAGCGACCAGCGGGGGGAGGCCGCGGCACACCTCCGCGAGCTGGCCGCGCAGATACAGGCGCTGCACCGGCACTGGCAAGCCGCGTGGGACGCGCTGGGGGAGTGGCGCCGCACCCACGCCGAGCCGTGGAAGGCCGATTCACCCGAAGAGCGGACGAGGACTTCGACTTACGGGGAGGGCTGGCCGAGCCCCACGTCGCTCGGCGGCGAGCCGCGCTTCCCCGAAGGCTGTCGCTGGCAGATGAGCCTGCCCTGGTTGAGCTGCGGCCCGTCTCTCGGCCCGGGTCTGATCACGAGCGGTTCCCTCTTCGAGGATGCCGAACGCCTGGACCCGTCCGGGTTGTTCCTCGACCTCCGGGCCGTGTTCGTCGCGCTGTCCCACCCCGACCGGGCGGCGGAACTCGTACGCCTCGTCAGGAGTCCCGGCCGGGTGGCGGATCTCGCTCCTGCGGTCGCACTCTGCGTCTTTCCCGTTCCCCGGTTGATGGAGCGGTGGGTCGGGACGAATCCCGTGGCCCGGACCGTCCGCGACGCGCGCCAGCTGTTCCACGTCCTCCCGGACGCCCTGCGCCGCGTCCTGTTCGACGAGTTCGAACGGCTCACCACGCCGGCGACACCCCAACCGGGCCGAACGGAAGCGGCAGCGGCGGACACGGTTCGGCCGGCGCGGGCCGAGGTGACGGCGGGCGAGGCCACCCCGGCCCCCGCCCCGGCCGGCTGGCCCGACCCCTCAATGGCCGCGCGGATGACGGCCGCGGCGGACCGGTTCCCGACGATCGACGCCGTCGTCGTCTACCGCCCGGACCGCCGCCGCGCGCACGCGGCCGAACTGGCCAGGCGGAAGCCCGGGGTCGGCCCGGCGGCGGCGGACGCACTCTCGGACATGATGCCGCCGGGCTCGCCCCGGATGGAGGACTTCAAGACCCGGACCGTCCCGTGCGTGGCCCTCAAGGTTCTGTGGCCCCTCGCCCCCGACCACCCGAACCAGCGCGGGTGTCCGATCCAACTCTACGACCGCCCCGAGTGGATCATCTACGTCTACGGCTGGCCGCAGGCGGAGGCCGGAACGGCGTGGCGGCTCTTGGAGGCGCTCTGTGCGGACGCGGCGACCACGCTGTTACACGGCCGGGGCCGGGGCGACTCGGCGCTCAAGAGTTGGCTGATCGACCTCGCCGAGCGCGACCCGAAGAAGCTGGTCCTCGACTGGTTTCCCCTGCCCGACAGCGAGGAGCCCTGGCTGCCGACGTGGCGGCCCGCCCGCGCGACCGACCCGTGGTGGGCGGTTCGAGTGGCGAACGTGTTGGACGTGTCCGCGAAGGCCGTCCGGCCGCCCGCGCCGGCCGTACCGCCACGCGGGCCGGACCGGAGGGAATCGGAGGAAACCGGAGAGTCTGACAACCTCCTCGCCGCCGCGTACGACACGTGGCTCTGGTACGCCCACCTCGGGCCGCGCTGGGACCGCCCCGACCTGACCGAGAGGGAGTACCAGGACGAGAGGGACGTGCTGAACCTCCGCCAGAGTCGCCAGCGGCCGAACGCCTACGCGGCGGTCCCCATCGGCCACCCGGGGTTCGGGGAGTGGGAGGCGCGCGTCGACGCCGTGGCGAGAGAATGCGTCGCGGCGCTGCGGGACCACCGGAGCATCCGGAACCCGAACCACGACAAGGCCAACGACTTGATGGCCGCGATCGAGCGGCTCGACGCGGCGGGGCGCGGGATCGGTTGGCCCCCGGGCGGCTCGCCGATCAGCCCACACGCCCAGGTTCCACCACCGGGAGGAACGTCGCACCCCGTCGCGGCGAGCGGCGACGGGGAGAAGCCGGCCGGCAAGGCGGACGGCCCCGAGGACGGCGTTCGCGTCCGGTTCGCCGGGAAGACGGTCGACGTATCCGCCCGAACCTATGCCGTCATCGCGTGCGTCTGGGGCCGCACCAGCGTGAACATGGACGACCTCAAGCGGGCCGTGAACGAGGAGGTGCAGGACGCGACGATTCACGCCTGGGTCAACCGCGCCAACAACGCGCTCGCCCCCCTGCCGCTCCCCTGGAAGCTCCAGGCGGACACGGTGAACCGAGTCGTGCGCACGACACCCCGGTAGCGCTTTCACGCAATCACAACTCCGCAAGCGCCCCGTCAGCGCCCCGCAAGCGCCGCGGGTTAACATCCCCCCGTCCACGCCAGACGGAGGGACCATGTCGACACCGGACCCGCTCGAAACCGTCCCCGACCCGGAGACGGTTCGCCTCCTCCTCGCCGACGCCATCCGGCGCCGCGACCTGCTGCGCTCGTTGCTCCGGGTCGCCGTCCGCAAGGCCGCCTACCCGCCGCCGGTGCGCGTCGGGCCAGCCGACGGCGACTCCGTTCCACGCGACGGGGGCCGCGCCAATGGCTAACCCCCTCCGCCTCCACGCCCCGACGAGCCGCCCGCCGGCACCCTCCCCGGGGCCGACCCCCTCCCCGGCGGCCCCGCGGCGCTCCTGCTGAGCGCCGGGCGCGTCGCCGAGTTGCTCGGCATCGGCAAGCGCACCGTCTGGACGTGGGACGCCGCCGGCAAGCTGCCCGCCCCCGTCCGCATCGGCGCGACCGTCCGCTGGCGTGCCGCCGAACTCGACGCCTGGGCCGCCGCCGGCTGCCCCGACCGGGCGACGTGGGCCGCACTCCGCGCCGCCCGCACGTGACCCCCGCCCGCACAACCGGGCCAGAGGCCGCCCGCGACCACACACCCGACACGATCGGAGGAACCGATGGGAGACACTTCAGATAATCGGCACGGCGCGGGGGGCTGGGTCCGCGTCAGCACGGCGCGGCCGTGCCCGGTGTGCGAGAAGCCCGACTGGTGCCTCGTCTCGCCGGACGGCGACGCCGCCATCTGCCAGCGGGTCGAGCCGGGGAGCGCGAAGACGTGCGGCGACGCCGGCTGGCTCCACCGCCTGCGCGGCCCGGCTCCCCCGCCGACCCGCGCGGGGCGGAAGCCCGCGGCCGCCGCCGCGAAGAAGCCGGACGCGCCCGACTGGCACGCCCGCGCCCGGGAACTCGTCGGGAACTTCACGCCGACGGCCCGCACCCGGCTCGCCGCCGCGCTCGGCCTGCCGGCGGACGTGTTCGACCGGATGCCGCTCGTCGGGGCGGTCCGCACCCCGCCGGCGGACGCCGCCTGGACCTTCCCCGAGTGCGACGGGGCCGGGAACGTGATCGGCCTCCTCCGCCGGTTCGTCACGCCGCGCCGCGGCGGGAAGAACAAGCTGGCGATGAAGGGCGGGAGGCGCGGGCTGGCGCTCGTGGACGGGTGGCGCGACCGGCCCGGCCCGGTGTGGCTCGTCGAGGGGCCGTCGGACGCACTCGCCCTCGCCGCCGCCGGGCTGGCCGCAGTCGGCCGCCCGAGCAACTCCGGCGGCGCCGACCTGCTCGCCGACCTGCTGGCGGACTGGCCGGCCGACCGCGGTGTCGTCGTGGTGGGCGAGAACGACCGCAAGGAGAACGGCGACTGGCCCGGCCGCGACGGCGCCGAGCGGGTCACCCGCGCCCTCGCCGGTCGCCTGAACCGGCCGGTTCGGCTGGCGCTCCCGCCGGACGGGTCGAAGGACGTGCGCGACTGGCTGACCGCCGCGGCCCGCGCCCCGACGCCCTGGCCCGACCGCGGCGCCGACCTCGCCGCCCGGCTGACCGCGGCCGCGACACCCGTCGAGCCGCCGGCCGGCGGCGGGGCGAGCACCGGGCCGGGCGGCCGGCCGCGCATCGTCATCGGGGTGGACGAGTACCGGGTGAACGAGGAGGCCGCGGCGGGGCTGGCGGCGGAGGGCGACCTGTACCAGCGCGGCGGGGTCCTGGTGCAGGTCTTCGAGCAGCCGGCCGGTCCCGACGGGGCCGACGTCATCCGCCGCCCGGCCGGCGCCCCCGTCGTCCGCGCCCTGCCGCGGACGCTCCTGCGGGACCGCCTGACGCGGGCGGCGGAGTGGTTCGTCGTCCGCGGCCGGGGCGAGACCGAGGAGGTGGTCCCCGCCCACCCGCCGGACTGGTGCGTCGGGGCCGTCCACGACCGCGGCGACTGGCCGGCCGTCCGCCGCCTCGACGCCATCGTGACGCACCCGGTCCTGCTCCCGGACGGGCAAATCCTCGCCGCGAGCGGCTACCACGCCCGGTACCGGCTGCTGGCCTGCCTGCCGCCGGGGTCGGCGGTCGAGGTGCCCGAGTCGCCCACCGCCGCCGACGTGGCCGCCGCGGTCGCCACGCTGCTCGACCCGCTCGCCGACTTCCCGTTCCAGGCGCCGGCCCACCGCGCCGCGTGGGTCGCCGGGCTGCTCACGCCGCTGGCCCGGTTCGCGTTCGCCGGGCCGGCGCCGCTCTTCCTCGTGGACGGCAACGTGCGCGGCGTGGGCAAGGGGCTGCTCGCCGACGTGGCGGCCCTGATCCTCACCGGCCGGCGGTTCTCGGTGATGAGCTACACGAACGACCGGGAGGAACTCCAGAAGCGGATCACCGCGCTGGTGATGGAGGGGGAGGAACTCGTCCTCCTCGACAACCTGGCCGGGGCCGTCGGGAACGACATCCTCGACGCGGCGCTGACCGGCGACCGGTGGAAGGGGCGGGTCCTGGGCGCGAGCCGGACGTACGACGGGCCGCTGGCCGTCACTTGGTTCGGGACCGGGAACAACGTCCAGCTCCACGCCGACACGTCGCGGCGGACGTGCCACGTCCGCATGGAGTCGGCCGACGAGCGGCCCGAGACGAAGGCCGGGTTCCGGCACCCGAACCTGCGGGACCACGTCCTCCGGAACCGCCCGACCCTGCTGGCGGCGGCGCTGACGATCCTGCGCGGGTGGGACGTTGCCGGGAGGCCGACGCACGGGCTCCGGCCGTGGGGCTCCTACGAGGACTGGTCGGCCGTCGTGCGGGAGGCGGTGGTGTTCGCCGGGCTGCCCGACCCCGGCGAGACGCGGGAGGCGCTCCAGTCGACCGCCGACCGCGACGCCTGCGCGATGGCCGACGTCCTCGCCGGGCTGGAACACCTCGACGACACCGGCCGCGGGCTGACGACGGGCGAGATCGTCGACCGCATCCGGGGGGCGGAGAGGCCGACGGAGTGCCTGGCGAACCTGAGGGCCGCGGTCGAGGAGCTGTGCGGGAGGCTGTGCGGGCGGGCGCTCGGGTACAAGTTCCGCCACTTCGCCCGCCGCAACTTCGGCGGGAAGTGCCTCGACTCCGCCGGCGACGGGAAGCACGCGAGCCGGTGGCGGGTGCGGGCGCTGACCGCCGCGTCCGCCCCGAAACATCCCCCGCATCCCACCGATCCCCCACCGCGGGCGGCCGACGAGACGGGGGATGCGGGGGATGCGGGGGATGTTCCCGCCGGCGGCGGGCGGCTCTGGGCAGACGACGACGGGTACGACGCCATCGCCCGGTAGCGACCCGGCCGAGCGCCCCGACCGTTCGGGGTACGCTCCGAACCGACTTCCCGACCTGCCGCGCCGCCGTGGCGTGCGGGTATACTCCACGCACCGTTCGGTCGGCCCGGCCCGGCGTCGTGAGACGCGCCGGGCCGGGCCGACCGTCTCACCGGGGCACCCATGCCGAAGCCGTTCAAGCCCACCCGCCCGTTCAAACTCCCGGCCGGTGCGGAGGTCGTGACCCACGACGGCAGGCCGCACGTCCGGCTGCGGGAGCGCGGCAAGCCGGTCTTGTACCCAGTGACGAAGGACGGCACCAAGTACCTGCGCCCGGCGAAGCGCTACTACTTCGACCACCGCGACGCCACCGGCACCGTCCGCCGGGTGAAGGGGTTCGCGGACCTGAAGGCGACGGAGCAACTCGCCGCCGAGATGGAGCGGAAGGCGTCGCGGGCGCGGGCCGGCATCACCGACCCGGCCGAGGAACACGCCCGCCGCCCGCTCGCCGACCACCTGGCCGACTACGCCGCGCACCTCGAAGCGAAGGGCAACACCGGCGATCACACTGCCTTGACAACCGGCCGCATTGCCGCGCTCACGTCCGGGTGCGGGTTCGTCTTCCCCCTGGACGCCGACGCGGCCCGCGCCGCCGAATGGCTGAATGCACTTCGCCGCGACGGCGCGCCGGCCGAAGTCCCCGCCGGGGATTCGTTCGCGCCGGGCGACGTGGCGAAGCTGCTCGGCGTCAGTGGGGCCGCCGTCCGTGCGACGGTGAAGCGGCTGAACCTGACCGCGACCGGCAACGGAAAGGCCCGCAAGTTCCCACGATCAACCGTCGAAGCCCTTGTGGCAATGAGGGCAAAGGGGTCTGCGCCCGAAACGGTAAACCATTACGTCCGGGCCGTGCGGGGGTTCTTCCGTTGGCTGGTCAAGGCGAAGCGGATCGGCTCGAACCCCCTCGACTCCCTCCCCCTCGTGAACGCGGCCGTGGACGTGCGGCGAGCGAGACGGGAACTGACGGCGGGTGAGTTGGGTCGGCTGTTCGTCGCCGCCCGTTCGAGCGTCCGCACCTACCGGGGGCTCACGGGTGAGGATCGGTACTTCCTGTACCTCGTCGCCGCCGGGATGGGGTTCCGCGCCTCCGCGTTGTCGAACCTGACTCCCGCCGACTTTGACCTGAACGCGGGAACGGTGACACTCGCCGCCCGCTTCAACAAGTCACGCCGGCAGAAGGTCCAACCCCTCCCCGCCGACGTGGCCGCCGCGCTCCGCACGTACTTCGGCGGGAAGACGACCGCAGAGCCGGTCTGGGGCGGTACGTGGGCGCGGGACCACCGGGGCGCGGAAATGCTCCGCATCGACCTGGACGCCGCCGGGATCGCCTACGCCACCGAGGGGCCGGACGGCCCGGAGTACGCCGACTTCCACGCTCTGCGTCACTCGTACCTGACGCTCGGGGGCCGCTCGGGCATCGACTTGCGAACTCTTCAGGAGCTCGCCGGACACTCGAAACCGGAACTCACCGCCCGGTATTCGCACCGCCGGCTGTACGATCTGGTCGGGGCCGTGGAGAAGCTCCCGAGCCTCGTGCCGACCAGCGGGTCGACCGCCGATGGGGAAATCGTACCCCTTCGCATGACCGACACGGACGGCGTGAAAAGTGTTCTTCCGGGTGCAGTGCCGGATGCAGTGACGGGGGGCACTTGGGTGCAGCAATCGGCACCGTCTGGCAATCTTCGCGTTGTCGGAGCGGAGAAGGATGGGGTGGCGAAACCCCTAGAAACACAAGGGGCCGGCACCATTCGGCACCGGCCCGCATCGGTCTACACGAGCGAGGACGACGGGACTCGAACCCGCAACCACCGGATCGACAGTCCGGTACTCTAACCAATTGAGCTACGTCCCCAACACTTTCTATGCTAGGGGTGCCCTTCGCCCCCGACAAGGGGTTTTTTGAAGCCGGCCATACCCTCACCAAACCAGCTGTCGTCGTCACGCTACCCCAGCTGAGCCGCGGGCGAACAGGTCGTCTACGGCGGCGACGAGAACCCCTTCGACGGCGGCCAACTCGGTCGGGTTCGGGGCGCGGGATAGGTGTGGGGCCAGGTGGATGACGCCGTCCGGCTCGAACCGGACCTCCACATTCTCCAGCAGCACCGCCTCCGGTCGGCGTGCGGCGTACGACCAGACCGCCCGGCGTGCGGCCGACGCGCGGGCCGCGGAGTCGATCGTCCCCAGTACTGATTCGTGGCGGACCACCCCGGCCAGGGCGTCGGCCGTCGCCGGGTGGGCGTCACCGAGCCGGCGGGCGGCGAAGCGGACCGCGTCGTCGAGGACCGGCCGGCGCCGCGGGTGTGGGTCCGTTGTCGTCCGGGCAAGGGTGGCCAGCACGACCGCGGCCACCACGTCGTCGGCCGCCCGGGCCAGGTCCGGGAACGGGTCGCCCGGGCGGTTCAGGAGGCGGTGGGCCTCGGCCTTCAGCACCAGAGCCAGAGGGGCGGCCGGGTCGCGGTGGCCGAGCAGCGCCGGGGCGGCCGCGTCGAGCAAGCGGGCTGCGTCCGCCGGGTGGTCGGCCTTCAGGAAGTGCTCGGCCAGCGGGAGTACCGCCGCCGCCGCCCCCGCAGACCCGGCCCCGTGCGCCGTGCGGGCCGACAGCACGCACTGCCGGAACACCTTCTCGGCGTCGGCCGGCCGGCCGAGCTCGGACATGCAACTGCCCAGGCCGAACAGGAACGCCAGCCGGTCGCGCCGGCCGGCCGCGTCCGGCGCGGGCGGGTACGTGCAGGCGTGCTGGAACTCGACCGCCGCCCGCTTCACGTTCCCCACGGCGTGGTGGAACCGGGCCATGTCGGCGTACGCCCGGGCCAGGGGCAGCGACCCCGACCCGGACGCCCGCTTCGCCTCCCGGGCGGCCTTCACCACCACCGTCTCGGCCTCGGCCGACATCCCGGCCTGGAGGAGGTGTAGGGCCGCCGTCAGGGCGGGGGACGGCGCGGGTTGGCCGGGCAGCGGCATGGCGGCGACCGGGGTGTCGGGGGATGTGAGAATGATTATCCCCGAACGGCCGGCGGGAATCCAGGGGTTCCAGCCTGGAGTTCACCCAGTGTCGGCGGATAACTTCGGGTGCGGGTGAAGGAGTTCGCGGAGCAGGGTGGCGATCCCGTTGAACCGGTAGGTCACCGGCTTGCGCAGCCGCCACGGGTGGCTCATCAGGACCGCCCGGAGCCGGTCGAACGACGCCTCGCCCCACAGGTTCAGCCACCAGAATGCCCACGCGACGAGCCATAGCAGCCGGCGGATCGACGTCCACGACCGGACCAGGAACCCCTCCACCCCGAACCGCTGCTTGATCCCCCGGTTGGCATCCTCGCCCCCCCACCGCTTGTGGTACGCCCGGACGTACCACCCCCCGTTCCGACCCGACCGCCGGGCCGTCGGGCTGACCAGCAACACGAGCGGCCTCTCGCTGTTCGGCACCCGCCACCCGACGACCAGCAGGAACGGGTCCGGGCCGACCTCCGGGAGCCACACTTCGACCGTCGCCGTCATCCCCCGGCGGGGCCACCGCCGGGGTTTCGGGCACACCTGCTCGGCCACCACATCGTTCACCGACACGCCCCGCCCGTCGGCCGTCCGGGCGGTCCCCGCGCGGCCGGACCACGAACGCCACCCGGTTCCGGACCAGCGGGCCGAACATCTCCCGCCGGTCGAACCCCCGGCCGAGCACCCACGTCCCCTTCCCCCCGGTCGCGTGGTGAACCCGCAGCACGTGGGAGAGGATCTCGGCGTTCTCCCCGGTCGGGGCTCCCGCGTACACCTTGAGCGGCTCGACCGCGAGGGGGAACAACTGCCACCCGCCGGCGCGAACGAACGCCTCGAACAGGCAGTACCCCGGGGCCGTCCGGCCGTCCGGGTCGGACCCGTCGTGGACCCGCCCGAGCCCCTCCAACTTGCGGGCGTGGGGCTTGGCCAGGTCGGTCGTGTCGGCCACGATCAGGGTGTCGGCGGTGACCCGGGCGGCCGACCGGCGGAGGAGTTCGGTGGCGACCGGGGAGGCGTCCCAGTGCGCGGGCGAGGTGCCGGCTGAGTCGCTTCTCGGCGGCGTGGATGTTGGCCGTGCCGCGGTGGGTGGCGCGGGCGACGGCGGTCAGGTGGGCATGCCCGCCGGCCACCAGCCCGGTGAGCATGTCGGTGAGGAAGTCCCGCCGGCGGGAGTCGGTGAATGGTCTGGCGATGCCCGCGGCGAACGCGGATAATCGCCCCCGGACCGCCGTGGTGAGCGTGGTGCCCGCCATGCGTCCCGCCTCCTTCCTTGGCTGCAACACCAAAGAGAGGAGGCGTTTTCGCTTCCCAGGTCAAGCCCGACCGAACTGGGTGAACTCCAGGGGTTCCAGCGGAAGGGCGGCCCGCCGTGGTCAGCCGACGTACACCCCGTCGATCGTGCCGATTCCCCCGAACGGGTCGGACGTGGGCGCGGTCGGGCCGCCCGGGAGGGTGACGTCCGCCAGCGTCAGCACCCGCACCCGGGCCACCCCCTTCCGGCCGCTCCCGACCACCAGTTCGGCCGCGCCGTCGCCGTTCAGGTCGCGGGCGCCGACCCGCAGGCCGTTGCGGTCGTCCGGGTCGAGCGCGAAGAAGTCGGCCACGGCCGGGAGGTCGGCCGCGTTCTGCCCGGGGTTCGCAGTTAGCACCAGCCCGGACACGACCCGGATGCGCGGCCCGCCCGTGTCCCCGGTGCCGTAAGCGAGGTCGGCGTAGCCGTCGCCGTTCAGGTCGGCGGCGGTCACGAACACCCCGCTCCGCAGGCCCGGGTCCAGCGCGAAGAAGTCGGGCATCAGTCGGGCCGGCGTTCCGGCCAGGACCGACCGGCCCCCGTACACCGCCACCCGCGGCCCGCCGCCGATCCCCGCGCCGACCACGAGGTCGGCCGAGCCGTCCCGGTTCACGTCACCGACCGCCACCCGACTCCCGCCGCGGAAACTCGGGTCGTCCAGGGCGATGAAGTCGGCGACCGCGGTGAGCGCCCGGGCCACCTGGAACACGGTCACCCGCGTCCCGCCGCCGGCGTCGGCCGACACGACCAACTCGTCCCGGCCGTTCCCGTCCAGGTCGCCGGCCGCCAGGTACACCCCACCCTCGAACCCGCCGAGGGCCACGGTCAGCCCGCCGAGGTCGACCCCGGTGCGGCCGTTCAGGATGCGCACCGCGGCCGTCGCCCCCGGGCCGGTGCCGAAGGCGAGGTCCGGGGTGCCGTCGCCGTTGAAGTCGCCGACCGTGGCGCGAATCGCGCCTGCGCCGCCGACGAACGGGACGATCGACGGCCCGATCGCGGTGAGCTCGCCCGCGGCGTTCAGGGCGAACGCCTGGGCGGTACCGGCCGTCGCCCCGCTCAGCACCACGACGCGCGCGCCGGCGAGCGAGGTCCAGCGCCCGGTCCACGGGCGGGGGTTGGCCTGGGTCGCCACCGGGTCCGCGGTGGCCGTGCCGTCCACCGACCAGCCCAGGTCTTCGAGGGCCGCGTAGTCGAGGCTGGAGTAGCTCACCCGGGCGCCGGCCGTGGCGGTCGGGTCGAGGCTCGCAGGCTGACCGCCAACGGTCAACCCGTCCCGCCAGTGGCTCCCGCCGGAGGCGAGCGGCACCGGCCCACCGTACACCGCCTCCGCGTTCGGCCCCGTGAACGTGTTCCCGCTCACCTGTGAAAACCACCGGTTGGAGGTGCCGATGCCGAGGACGTGGCCGAGTTCGTGGAGGGCCACCGAGTAGAAGTCCGGCTGCGACCGGCCGATCCCGGCGATCGACGTCCCGAAGAACCAGTTCACGCCGCTGTCGAAGGAGATGCTCCCGCCCCAGGTGGTCACCCCGGTCGGGGCGCGCGAGCGGAGGGAGCTCTGCCACGCCGACGAGCCCGAGGCGGAGTAGGTTCCCGGCCCGCCCTCGCCGAGCTCCGACCCGCTCAGGTTCCGTGCCCCGACGTACACCACGATCGTGTCGGCCGCGACGGCGGCGTTCCGCACCGTCGCGTTGCCCCCGGTGGCGGGGTTGAAGAACGACTCGGTCCAGGTGTTGCCGCTGCCGGGGGTGATGGCCGCGAGGGGCGTGTCGATCCGGCTACCGAGGTCGGCCGCCGCCTGTTCGAGAACGGCCCGGCGGGTCGTATCGGTGAAGAACCCCGAGGTGTCGAACGAGTAGTCGATGGCGATCGTCAGCGCGGGCACCTCGCGGGCTTCGAGCGTTTCGAGGGCCGGCAGCCGGGCGGTCGGGCGGGTGTGCATGGCGTGCGTGCGGCCGAGGTCGGGCGGTCCGGCCGCAGCTCCTGATGGGAAAGCCCGGGCGAGCGGGTGCCGGCCGGGCTGACGGCTCGGGGCTTCGGCTCGGGTTCGGGAGTCCGGAGGGCGGCGGGGCGGTGTTACGATGTGCAATGCCCAACGGGCCACGCCATCGCCCGCCCGGGGTTCCACCCCGGGCTACACACTCCCCGCCCTCCGGGCTCCCGAACCCGAGCCTCCGGCCGGCTGTCGCCGGCGGGTGGGTGCGGTACGGACATGGTAGCAGACGGTCCGGGCGTCACGCCCGGGCCAGGGCGAGCGGCTCGGCCGTGCGCACGGGTCGGTATTGGAAGACGTACCCGCCCGGCGGGTTCGAGTGGTCGGACACGACGAGCCAGCTGGCCGTCAGCGTCCTGTCGTTCAGCACCCCGTTCAGCGTGAAGCCAGTGGCCCCGGTGGCGGCGGAGCGGTCGGCGGTGAGCGAGACCCGGCCGCGGGGCTCGTCGGCCGTGCCGCCCGCGAGTCGGAGCGTGCCCGTGAACGCGAACGTCACCGGGTCGGCGTCGCCGACGGTCACGGTGATCGTTCCCGTCAGCGTCAGCAGGCGCAGCGGGATGTCCGCCGCGCCCCCGTCCGAGGTCGCGGGCATGACCGGGGTGACGGAGGTGACGTCGAGGCTGACGGTCACCTCCTCGTCAGTGCTGGTGGGCGCCCCGCCGGTGGTCGAGAGCGTGCTGAGCACGCCGGCGGCCGTTCCGGTGTAGGTGCCGGTCACCGCGTCGGCGACGGCCGCGGCGTCGGCCACCGTGACCGGCGAGCCCTCGAACGGCGGCGCCCCGAACCCGCCGCGCGGCGCGCCCGCGCCGTCACGCCGGCTCCCGTCCAGCCCGAACATCCCCACCGCCCCGGTCGCCACGTCCGTGCCGACCACGGACACCGTCCCGTCCTCGTCGGCCAGCACGCCGGGCTCCACGCCCTCCCGGCTGGAGGAGTCCCCCGCGAAAAAGCTGGCGAGTTCGGACTCGCGGCCTTCCAGCGCGGCCTTGCCGTCGAGGGCGCGGATGCGCGGCCCGCCGCCGGGGCCGGCGCCGAACACCAGGTCGCCGCAGCCGTCGCCGTTCACGTCGCCGACCGAGACGAAGGCGCCGTTGCGGAGCGCGCCCTCGAAGGCGAAGAGGTCGTTGAACAGCTTCACCTGCTGCCCTTGGGCCAGGGACGCCCCGTCGAACGCCGCCACCCGCGGCCCGCCGCCGAACCCGGCCCCGACGAGGAGGTCCGCCACCCCGTCGCCGGAGATGTCGCCGAGCGCCAGCCGAACCCCGCCGCGGAAGTTGCTGTCGTCGATGGCCAGGAAGTCGGCCAGGGTGGTGGGGGCGGTGGTGCCCCCGGTCACGGTCGAGCCGTCGAACACGGCCACCCGCGGCCCGCCCCCGAGGTCGGCGCCGACGACGACCTCCGCGAACCCGTCCCCGGTGATGTCGGCTGAGGCCACGTAGGCGCCGCCGGTGAACGAGGACTCGAAGGCGGTGAACGAGGCGACCAGGGCGTGCGCGGGGTCGGCCCCATCGTACACCTTCACCGTCGCGGCCGTTCCCGCCCCGGGGACGGTGATGAGGTCGGCGGTGCCGTCGCCGGTCACGTCCGCCAGGGCCACCCGGACGCCGCCGGTGAAGTCGGCCCCGTAGGGGGTGGCGACGCGGTAGTCCGAAGTCCCGTCGGCGGTGTAGACGACGACGTCGCCGGTCTGCCCGGCCAACACCCCTACGGCATAGGCGGCGGCGACCGCCGGGGTGGTTCGGTCTTCGAGTTGGGTGATCGTCAGCTGCTGGGTCCGCGACATGAGGTGTCGGCTCCGCTGGGAGGTGATACGCGGGCCGGGAGCGCCCCGCGTACCTCCCCCTCGCCGACCACTCGCCCGACCGGGCGCGAAAATCGATGCCCACGTAAGAGGCAACCGGTGCCGCGAAAGCCGACCGTCCGGACTCCCGCCGCCGGTCCGACGCCGCCAGCCCCTCTCCTGCACCACCGGGCAGCGGGAGTCCTTCCGGCCCCGGATCGCCGGCCGGGAGTGGCGTGGTGCGAACCGTATAACGTCCCCTCCTCCCGTCCCCGGTCCGAGGGCTCATCGTGCCGGCCCGCCGCCCTCAGCTGGTGACGCTCGAACCGGACGGCTGGGTCGGCCGCCAGCTGGCCGAACTGGCGGCGGAGAACCGCTGGACCGTGCGCCCGGTCCGCACCCCTTCCGCCGCCCTGACCTACGCCCGCCAGCGCCGGCCGACGCTCGTGTTCGTCCACGTCGAGCCCGGGGCCGACGACCCGGCCGCGGTCGCGCTGGTGGCCGACGTCCACCGGGTCGCCCCGGACGCGGCGGTGGTGGCGGTGAGCGACATGAAGCTGACCGAGGCCGACCGGGCGGCGTGGACGGCGGTGCTGTTCGACCTGGGCGCCCGGTACGTCCTGTTCCCGCCGCTGTCGAAGCCGGTGTTGGAGGACGTGGCGATCGGGCTGATGGCGGCCGCCGGCGGCGCCCCGCCGCAGCCCGGCGAGGTGATCGACCTGGCCGACGAGGACGACGAGTAGCCCGCGAACCGCTCTGGACCGGCCCGGCCGGCGGCGGGTACGCTCCCCCGGTCCCCGCACCGGAACGGACGGCGATGCTCCTCAACCTCCTCTACCTCGCCGCCCTGGCGGTGCTGTCGCCCTGGCTGGCGTGGCGGGCCGCCGCCACCGGCCGCTACCGCCGCGACCTCCTCGCCAAGCTCGCCGGCCCCGCCCCGGTGACGAACCCCGGCCGCCGGCCGGTGGCGTGGTTCCACGCCGTCAGCGTCGGCGAGGTGAACCTCCTCGGCACCCTGGTTCCGGCCTTCCGGGCGCGGCACCCGGACTGGCTGGTCGTGGTGTCGTCCACCACCGACACCGGCCTCGCCGAGGCCCGCCGGCGCTTTCCCGACCTGTCGGTGTGCGCCTGGCCGTTCGACTTCACCTGGGCGGTGGCGGCGGCGTTCGACGCGGTGGACCCGGCCGTGGTGGTGCTGGCCGAGAGCGAGCTGTGGCCGAACTTCCTGGCCGAGGCCGCCCGGCAGGGCGTGCCGGTCGTCGTGGCGAACGCCCGGCTGAGCCCGCGGAGCTTCGCCCGGCTCCGGCGCCTCGGCGGCCCGGCCCGGCGGCTTCTCCTCACCCGGGTGGCCCGCTTCGCCGTGCAGGAGCCCGAGTACGCCGACCGCCTCCGGTGCCTCGGCGTCCCGGCCGATCAGCTGACCGTCACCGGCTCCATCAAGTACGATGGGGCACTCCGTTCCGCGGGCGGGGAGGCGAGCCGGGCGTTGGGGCGGGCTCTTGGGCTGCGGGGAGCGGGAGACACGGAGACACGGCCGTCTTCCCCTCCCCCCACCTCCTCTTCTCCCCGTCTTGTACTGTTGGCGGGTAGCACGCACGCCCCCGAGGAGGCGATCGTCCTCGCCGCGTTCGCCCGGCTGCGGGAGCGGTTCCCTCAGCTGAGGCTCGTGCTGGTCCCCCGGCACCCGGACCGGTTCGACGAGGTGGCCCGACTGGTCGAATCGACGAGCCTGCCGTTCGTCCGCCGGAGCCGGGTGACCGCCCCCCTCGCCGAGACGCCGGCGGTGGTGCTGCTGGACACGGTCGGGGAGCTCGGGGCGGCGTGGGGGCTGGCGGACGTCGGGTTCGTCGGCGGGACGCTCGACGGCCGGCGCGGCGGGCAGAGCATGATCGAGCCGGCCGGGTACGGGGTGCCGTGCGCGTTCGGCCCGCACGTCTGGAACTTCCGCGACGCGGCCCGCCGGCTGGTCGAGGTCGGCGGGGCGGTCCAGGTGCCCGATGCGGCCGGGCTCGAACCCGCCCTGGCCCGGCTGCTGGAAGACGATGCCCTGCGTGAGCGGATGGGGGCCGCCGCCCGCGAGCAGGTTCGCCGCCAACAAGGGGCGACGGACCGGACACTCGACGCGATCGCTGCGGTCCTGCCGACCGCCCCCCACGTCCGCCGGGCCGCGTAGCCCGGAAGGCCGATGACGAAGCCCCGAGCGACCTCACCCCCCGGCCCCCTACCCTGGGAGGGAAGGGGGGGGCCCGCGCCGCATCACTTGCCGGGCCGTGGGGAGAGGGCGGGGGGCGGGCCGGGGGTGATAACGGTTGTCGCCGTACCGCGGTGAGGCGTGAGCCGGCGGTCCCCGGTTCCCTCGTGGGTGGCTCACCCCCTCACCCCGCGTGCTGCGCCGCGGCCCTCTCCCCTCGGGGGAGAGGGCCGCGGCGCAGCACGCGGGGTGAGGGGGCGAGCCACCTGCCACAGGAACCAGGGCGCCGCCCGACCACCGCCCGGCGTGACCCACGCGCGGGCCGGCCACCCCAGGCCCGCCCCCCCGCTCGCGCCTCCCCACGGCCCGGCAAGTGACGCGGCGGGCTCCCCCTTCCCTCCCAGGGAAGGAAGGGGGGAGATGGACCCTCGTCATTGGTGGGTCATTCGTCCTTCGTCATTTCCCGATGTTGCCCCTTGCCGGCCGACACCGCCGCGGTACACTCTCTCAATTGTGAACAAGGCGTCACTGTCGTAGTTTCGTAACTGTTGGCAGGAGTGCGACGCGGCGGAAAAGCGGAGGCCGGGAGCGATGGCGATTACGAAGGAACAGAAGACCGAGCTCATCAGCCAGTACCGGCGGGCCGACCAGGACAGCGGCTCGCCCGAGGTCCAGGTTGCGCTCCTGACTGCTCGGATCAACTACCTGACCGAGCACATGCGGGCGCACAAGAAGGACTTCTCCAGCCGGCGCGGGCTGCTGAAGCGGGTCAGCCAGCGGGCCGACCTGCTCAAGTACCTCCGCGAGACGGACCGCGAGAAGTACCTGGCTCTCATCGCCCGGCTCGGGCTGCGGAAGTAAGTCCGCGCCCGGTTCAGGGTTCGGTCCGCCATCAACCCCGCGCGGCTCCCCGGGACGGTTCCCGGGGCCGAACGGATCGGCCGTTTCCCCCGCACGTCGCGGTTCGCCCTCCTGCCGGTCAACGGAAAGGGCTCCATACCGTGCCGGTTGCTCATGCGTCCGTCGAACTCCCGCTCGGGAGCGGCACCCTCGTCCTCGAAACCGGGAAGCTCGCCAAGCAGGCCCACGGGGCGGTCACCGTCCGCTACGGCGACTCGGTCGTCCTCGTCGCCGTGGTCGAGGGCAACGTCATCCCGGGCCGCGACTTCTTCCCGCTCCAGGTCGAGTACCGCGAGCGCACCTACGCCGCGGGCAAGTTCCCCGGCGGGTTCATCAAGCGCGAGACCCGCCCCAGCACCAAGGAAACGCTCACCTCCCGGCTGATCGACCGGCCCACCCGGCCGCTGTTCCCGGTCGGCTACGTGAACGAGGTGCAGATCCACGCCACCGTCATCTCGGCCGACCCCGAGAACGACACCGACGTGCTGGCCCTCATCGGCGCCAGCGCCGCCCTGCACGTCTCCCACATCCCGTTCCTCAAGCCGCACGCCGGCGTCCGCCTCGGCCGGGTGGACGGCCAGCTCGTCGTCCTCCCCACCATCCCGCAGATGGAGGCGAGCGACCTCGACCTGATCGTCGCCGGGACCGACGAGGCGATCTGCATGATCGAGGGGTTCGCCCGCGAGATGCCCGAGCAGGAGGCCGGCGACGCGATCGCCGAGGCCCACCGGCAGTGCAAGCTCATCATCGGCGCCATCCACGAGCTGCGCGAGAAGGCCGGGCTCGGGAAGAAGGTTCTCCCGGAGGCTCCGCCGGCCGACGAGCTGGCCGAGGCGATCTACAAGAAGCACGGCGCCGAGTTCCGCGAACGCTACCTGACCGCGGGTAAGAAGGCCCGCAACGCCTCGCTCGACGAGTTCAAGGACAAGCTCAAGGCCGAGTACGCCCCGGAGGGCGCCGCCGACGCCAAGTACACGCCGGCCCGGGTGTCGGCGGCGGTCGCGGCCATCCGCGAGCGGGTGTTCCGCGAGATCACCCTCGGCGGCACCCGCATCGACGGCCGCGGGCCGAAGGATCTCCGCCACATCGGCAGCGAGGTCGGCGTGCTCCCCCGGACGCACGGCACCGCCCTGTTCCAGCGCGGCGAGACGCAGGCGCTCGTGGTCGCCACCCTCGGCACCGTCGGCGACGAGCAGCGGGTCGAGGGCGTCCAGGACGAGTACTCGAAGAAGTTCTGGCTCGACTACAACTTCCCGCCCTACTCGGTCGGCGAGTGCAAGCCGATCCGCGGGCCGGGCCGCCGCGAGATCGGCCACGGGATGCTCGCCGAGCGGTCGCTCAAGGCCGTCATCCCGCCGGCCACGCGGTTCCCGTACACGATCCGGCTGGTGAGCGAGATCCTGGAGTCCAACGGCTCCAGCTCGATGGCCAGCGTGTGCGGCGGGACGCTCGCCCTGATGGACGCCGGCGTGCCGATCAAGCGGCCGGTCGCCGGCATCTCCGTCGGGCTGGTGATGGAGAAGGACAAGCACGTCCTCATCACCGACATCCAGGGCGACGAGGACCACTACGGCGACATGGACTTCAAGGTCGCCGGCACCCAGAAGGGCGTGACCGGCATCCAGCTGGACATCAAGCTGGACGGCATCCCGGACGACATCGTCCGCGGCGCCCTGGAGCAGGCCCGCGAGGCCCGGCTGGCGATCCTCAAGAACATGCTCGGCGCCCTCCCCGCCCCGCGGAAGGAGATCAGCCCGTTCGCCCCGCGGATCGTGTCGCTGAAGATCAACCCCGAGCTGATCGGCAAGCTGATCGGCCCCGGCGGCAAGATGATCCGCTCGATCCAGGAGGAGACGGGCGCCAAGATCGACGTCGAGGACGACGGCACGGTGGCCATCGCCGGGCTGGACGGGGCCGGCGTCGAGGAGGCCCGCCGCCGGGTCGAGGCGCTGTGCGCCGAGGTGAAGGTCGGGGCGGTGTACGACGGGAAGGTGATTTCGATCAAGGAGTTCGGGGCGTTCATCGAGATCGCCCCGGGCCGCGACGGGCTGTGCCACATCTCGGAGCTGGCCCCGGGCTACGTCAGCCGGGTGGACGAGGTGGTGCAGATCGGCGACCGGATTCAGGTGAAGGTCATCGCCATCGACGACCAGGACCGGGTGAAGCTGTCCCGCAAGGCGCTGATGGCCCCGCTGCCCGAGGGCGAGGGCGGCGAGGAGCGGCCCCAGCGCGAGGACCGGGGCGACCGCGGTGATCGCGGTGACCGGGGCGGCGACCGCGGCGAGCGGCGCGGCGGCGGCGGCGGTGGCGAACGCCGTGGTGGCGGCGGCGGTCGCGGCCCGCGGCGTGACCGGGACTGATGCCGGCTCGCGCCCGTTGATCGGCCATGCCCGGTCGGGCGGTCCGGGGGGTGATAACCGTTATCGTCACCCCGGCCGCCGTCCTGACAACCGTTATCAGGGCGGTGATGCGAGCATCGCCCCAATCACCCCGTCCAGTTCCAGGCTCAGCCGAATCGGGTATGACCCGTGCCGGCTGAGCCTTTCGTGTCTACACCGCGGCCGACCCGTTCCGGCTCCCCCGCATCGGCTCAGTACGTCGGCCGGATGACCGGCCCCTCGTCGCTCAGCAGTCCGTGCCACGGGGCCGCGTACAGCGCGTGGCGCACGTCCCGCGGCGTCCCGTCCACGACCACCGTTCGCCTTACCAGCCGGGCGCCGTGGCTGTAGTCCACGTAGCCCTCGTGGTGGACGGTCGAGAGCGGCTGGATCGGCTTGCCGTCGGGCGTGTGCCAGCCGTAGATCGCCACCCGCCCCGGCCGCTCGGCCAGCCGGTTCGTCACCACCACGTCCTTCTTCACCCCCGCGACCAGATCCCCGAGCCGCCGGCCGGCCCGTCGCCCCTCGATCAGCGTGTTGTGCCGCAGGAACGTTGTGGCCATCTCCCGAGCCTCGGTGAGCGGGTCCGGCGCGAGGCGGACGGCCGCCGCCCGGTACACCTCGTCCACGAGGCGGCGGGTCGGCAGGGCGCAGCCGAAGGCGTCGGCCACGAGGGCGGCCGTCCGCGGCGTGACCGGCACGCGCACGAAGTCTGAGTCGTCGCCGACGGCGAGGTAGTCGGGCATCACCTCCACGACCGCCGTGTGCGCCTTCCCGGCCGCGTCCTTCGCCGTCACCGTGACCTTCTGGAAGGTGCGCAGGAACTCCGGCAGGTTGCCGCGGAGGAGTTCCCGGGCGATCGCCTCCTCCCGGGCCGCCGGGGTGAGCTTCTCCAGGGTGCGGAAGAACGCCGTCCCGCCCGGGGCGTCGGCCGGGCGGGCGGGAATGCCGGGGGCGGGCTGAACCCACTTCGCGTAGGCCCGCGGGCCGCCGAACGCGCCCCACGTCGGCCGCGCGTCCGGGGCGGCGAGGCCGCGGAGGAGACCGTTCATCTCGCCGACGAGGGCGGTGTGCAGGATGCGGTTTTCGGGGTTGGTGTGGACGAGCAGGGCGAGTCGGCCGTCGAGCGCGGTGCGGGTGACGATACCGCCCGCGGCCGATTCGGTGAACGTCACGTCCTTGGCGAAGCGCTCGCGCATCCGCTCCGTGGCCCGGAAGGTGCCGCCGGTCGGGCCGACCACCCGCTTGCCGTTCAGCACGATCTCGCGGTCGTCGTAGGCGACCACGACGAGCCGCCGGCCGCGGTCGCCGCCGAGCCAGGCGAGGAGCTTGTCGTCGTGGCGGTCGGCGTCGGCGTAGCTGTAGTTGGCGTCGAGGAAGACGACGCGGTCCACCCAGCTCGGCACGGCGTCCGCGCCGTCGAGGACGCCGAACAGGAAGCTCCCGCCCCCGCTGTGCCCGGCCAGCGCCACCCGCGCCGCGCCGCCCGGCACCCACCCGCGGAGCGCCTCGACCACCTTCCCCACCCGCGCCGGGCCGTCCTGGTACTTCCGTTTCCAGGCCGGCCAGCTGAGGCCGTCGGCCTCCACGCAGGCGAGGACGATGTTCTCCCCCGGCGACACCTCCCGCAGCCGACGGACCTGGGCGGCGACGTGCTGGATGTCGTAGTGCCAGTCGAGCCCCGGCGCCCGGCCGCAGCCGAGGGTTTGCTCGATCGTGTTCCCGTTCGGCGTGGCGTAGACCACGAGCCGCGTCGGCTTCGCGGGGTCGAGCCGGCCGGGGGCGCTGGCCACCACGCGCACGCCCTCGGCCACCCACTCCTCGCGCACCTGCTCGCCGAACCACGGCCCCGGGCGGAAGCCCGGCAGGGGAGTTGCGGGCGGGTCGGCCACCCCTACAGCGAGAGCGGCAGCCAGGACGAAAATCGAGGCCGGCGGCATGGGATGTCCCGGGCGGGGTCCGGGCGGCGGGGGTGAAAGCCCGCTCGCCCGGGGTAGGTATATGCTCGGTCGCGCGGCAGTAGACGGACACCCGGAGGACGCACGATGGAGTACCGGCAGCTGGGGCGGTCGGGGTTCAAGGTTCCCGCCCTGAGTCTGGGGACGGGGACGTTCGGCGGCGGCAACGAGTTCTTCAAGGCGTGGGGCGACACCGACGCCGGGGGGGCCGCCAAGCTCGTGGACATCTGCCTCGACGCCGGGCTGACGATGTTCGACTCGGCCGACATCTACTCCAACGGGCTGGCCGAGGAGGTGCTGGGGGCGGCGATCAAGGGCCGGCGCGACAAGGTTCTCATCTCCACGAAGGCCACGTTCCGCGCCGGCGACGGGCCGAACGACGTCGGCTCGTCCCGCTTCCACCTGGTCCGGGCCTGCGAGGCCGCGCTGAGGCGGCTCGGCACCGACTACATCGACCTCTTTCAGCTGCACGGCTTCGACGCCACCACGCCCGCCGAGGAGACCGTGTCGGCCCTCGACGACCTGGTGCGGGCCGGGAAGATCCGCTACCTGGGCTGCTCGAACTTCAGCGGCTGGCACCTGATGAAGTCGCTGGCGGTGTCGGACCGCTACGGCTGGTCGCGCTACGTCGCCCACCAGGCGTACTACTCGCTGGTCGGGCGCGACTACGAGTGGGAGCTGATGCCGCTCGGCCTCGACCAGGGCGTCGGCTGCGTGGTGTGGAGCCCGCTCGGCTGGGGTCGGCTGACGGGGAAGGTCCGCCGCGGCCAGCCGCTCCCGAAGACGAGCCGGCTGAACAGCCAGGTGAGCAACGAGAAGGGGCCGCCCCTCACCGACGAGTACGTCTATCAGGTGGTGGACGCCCTCGACGCGGTGGCCGCCGAGACCGGGAAGACCGTCCCGCAGGTGGCGCTCAACTGGCTGTTGCGCCGGCCGACGGTGTCCAGCGTGATCGTCGGGGCGCGGGACGAGAAGCAACTGCGGGACAACCTCGGCGCGGTCGGCTGGGCGCTGACGGCCGGGCAGGTCGCCAAGCTGGATGCGGCCAGCGCGGTCACCCTCGCGTACCCGTACTGGCACCAGCGCGGGTTCGGCGAGCGGAACCCGCCGCCGGTTGGTGGCTGACCCGCGGGGGCGACCCGCACCCGGGTCACGTCTCACGACGGTCCGGCAAGTGCGGCGGCGCGGGCTCCCCCTTCCCTCCCAGGGAAGGGGGCTGGGGGGGTTAGGTCGCTCGGGCCTTCGCCCCCCGCCGCCTCAGCGGTTGAGTACGTACTCGACGTACCCGAGGTGCATCTCGTTGAAGGTCTGGGGACCCCACCGGACGGGGACCGTCGGGTCCGGGTTGGCCGGGTTGTTGGGGCTGTTGTCGTACCAGGCGGTGTACACCAGCTTCGACACCGCCGGGACGGGGATGGGCTCGACGAGGCGGTATTCGAGCTGCCAGTTGAAGTCGTAGCGCGGCACGTCCAGGAGGGTACGGGCGGGCGCCCCCTTCTCGCCGGGCAGCTCGAACCGGGCCGCCTTGCCGCGGACGTGGGCGTGGGGGAAGAACGCCAGCACCCGGGCCGGGGCGAACCAGGCCGGCTGCATGATCCGCGGCGGCAGGAAGCTCGGGTCCGACGTGATCTTGTAGTTCGCGTCGCCCGGCGGGATGGTGAACTTCCCGTTGACCAGCGCCGCCACCCGGGCCTCGTGCCGCGGCGGCCCCTTGGCGAAGATCATCCCGACCCGCGTCCGGTCCTCGCTCGCGGTCCCGTTCGGGGTGTAGTGCAGCTGGAACCGCAGGGCGCTCCCCTTCGGCAGCCTCTTGGCGTAGCCGTCCGGGTAGGTCAGCGGCGCGCTCCCGGGGGCGTAGGCGGCGAAGAAGCCCTCCCCCTCGCCGCGGGTCGGGTCGCCCGGCCGGGCGGCGAACACCAGGACGTGGTGGGTCACCTGCCGGGCCGTCGGCTGGACCTCCATGGCCACCACCCACTTGTCCTCGTCGTACCCGGTCGGGACGTTCACGTTCACGTACTTCATCACCCCCTCGGCCTTGACCGGCTGCGGCTCCGGTAGCTCGAACACGGCGTCCGGCTTGCCGATCAGCCAGCCCGTCTCGAACGTCCGGCGGCGGGGGGCGTCGGCCGGGTCGCCCTTCGGCCGGTCGCCGTCGAGCCAGGCGAGCAGGTCGGCCCGGTCGGCCGGGGTGAGCGAGCGGTCGTTCAGCCAGGGGGTGTGCTCGCCGGCGGCCGGCGCCGCGGCGTACCACGGCGGCATCACCTTGTCCGAGACGGCCCGCTTGACCGCCGCCCGGCGGGCGACGAGCTGGTCGTAGGTTTCGAGCGCGAACGGGCCGGTGCCGCCGGGGCGGTGGCACTCGACACAGTTCTCCTGCACGATCCGCTCGACCCGGGCGTGGTACGTCAGCGGCGTCGGCGGGGCGGCCGGGGGGACGACCTCGCAGCCGGGGGCGGTGGTCGCCCCGACTCGCGGGGCGCGGTTGATGACCACGTCGTCGAGGGCGGCGGCGAGGTACGGCTGCTTCGGGGCGTCGAGGGCGTAACCGAGGCCGTACTGGTCGCTCACCGCCCCGCGGTAGACGACCGTGCGGGCCGGGTCGAGGACGACGACCTCGGTCGTGCTGGTGGCGCCCACGGCCGCGGCGAGCTTTGGGTCGGCGACGTACCGGCCCCGGAACCGGGCGGCGTCCTTCTTCATGGCGTCCGCGTCGCCGGCGAGCGGGTTGACGAACAGAAACGCCACCCCCTTGGCGGCGTACTCCTGCTCCAGCCGGGCGAGCGCCGGGATGAACTTCTGGCTGAGCGGGCAGCCCGGGTCGGTCAGGGCGACGACGAGACAGGTCTTGTCGCGGTAGTCGGACAGCTTCCCGGTCTTGCCCGCGAGGTCGGTGAACGCCACGTCTGCGACGAGCCGGCCGACGCCGACGTCCGCGGCGCGGCGGATCTTCGGGGCGGTCCGCAGGGCCGGGCCGGGGTCGGCGGCCGCGGGGGGCGCCGGACCGGGTTCCTGGGCGGACACCGTCACAACAGCCGTGACGGCAACGGCTAAGAGCAGGGCGGCGGCTCGCATATCCAGTCCCGTGGTGCGGTGGCCGGTATTGTACCCGCCGGCCGGGCGGTGGGTTTCGCCCCTCGCGCTAAGCCAATACGTCCTTCACGATGGTCCCTTTCACGTCGGTCAGCCGCATCTCCCGGCCGGCGTGGCGGAACGTCAACCTCTCGTGGTCGAGGCCGAGGCAGTGGAGGACCGTCGCGTGCCAGTCGTGGACGTGGACCCGGCCCTGCACGGCCTCGAACCCGTAGTCGTCGGTGGCGCCGTGGCGGAACCCGGCCTTCACGCCGCCGCCGGCCATCCAGATCGAGTAGCCTTTGTTGTTATGGTCGCGGCCGTTCGCCCCCTGGGCTGCCGGCGTCCGGCCGAACTCGCCGCCCCAGACCACGAGCGTGTCGTTCAGCAGCCCGCGCCGCTTCAGGTCGGCGAGCAGCGCCGCCGCCGGCTTGTCCACGGCGGCGCAGTTCCGCTCCAGCCCCTCCTTCAGGTTGACGTGATGGTCCCAGCCGCCGAGGTTCACCTCGACGAACCGCACCCCCGCCTCGACCAGTCGGCGGGCCGACAGACAGGCCCGGGCGAAGGCGTCGCCCCCACCAGGGCCGCCGAACCCACCGCCCCGGCCGGCGCCGATGCCGTACAGCGCCTGCGTCTCGCGCGTCTCCTGCGACAGATCCATCACCCGCGGCATCTCGGCCTGCATCCGGAAGGCCAGTTCGTAGGAGCCGATCAGCCCGTCGATCGCGCCCGCGTCGGCCCCGCGCTCGGCCTCGGCCCGGTTGAGCGACTGGAGGAAGTCGAGCTGCGCCCGCTGGGCCGGGACCGACCGGCGGGCGTTCGACAGGTTGGCGATCTGGCCGGAGCGATCGACCCGCGTGCCCTGGTACGCGGCGGGCAGGAACGAGCTGCCGTAGTTGGCCGGGCCGCCGTTGTTCGCCGGCGGGGAGATGGAGACGAACCCGGGGAGGTTCTGGTTCTCGGTGCCGAGTCCGTACAGCACCCAGGCGCCGAAGCTCGGCCGGGGAAACTGGAAGATGCCGCAGTGCATCTGGAGGAACGCCTGCGGGTGAGCGGGGAGGTCGGTCTGCATCCCGTTGAGGACGCACAGGTCGTCGGCCCGGGCGGCGACCTCGGGGAACAGGTCGCTGACCCACAGGCCGCTATTGCCGCGCTGGCGGAACGCCGCCTGCGGGCCGAGGAGGGTGGCCCCGGCGAACCGCCCGCGGTTGGCCGGCTTGCCGTTGTCGGCGATGAGCTTGGGCTTGTAGTCGAAGGTGTCGACGTGGCTCGGGCCGCCGTCCATGCACAGGAAAATGACCCGCTTGGCCTTGGCGGCGAAGTGCGGCCGCTTGGGCGCGAGCGGGTTGGGGGTGGTGTCCGGGTTGGCGCGGGCCGACTGCTCGTGCGCCAGCGCCGAGAAGGCGAGGTAGCCGAACCCGGAGGCGGTCGTTCGCAGCAGGTGACGCCGGTTCAGCATGGGATGGGTCCGGTGGGGGTGTTCGGGCTTCGGCGATGCGGCCCGTGTCGGCGGGCTGTTGGCTCGGGTGTTTTGTTTTCGAGCCCGGTAGGGCGTCGGCGTGTAGCCCGGGGTGCAACCCCGGGCGGCCCGCGCGGCGTCACGAGGGGGATACCCCTCCAGCGCCGCCGGAGGCTCGTTCCGGGCGGCCCGAGGTGTGACGCCTCCCGGATCTCTGTCGGAGGCCCGCCCGGGGTTGCACCCCGGGCTACACGCCGACGCCCTACCGGGCTTCGAGCCAACAGCCGGCTACACCGGCCACTCGCCTGGGCGGTTCGTCACTTCCGGTATTGGAACTCCGCGCTCGCCAGCAGCGCCTGCATCAGCGCGGCCCAGGTGTCGCGGTCGCCGCGCGGGTTGGGGCTTCCGCGGGCGGTGCGGGTCGTCGTGCGGTACTGCTCCACGAACCGCGTCGCGGTCGTCAGCTCGGCGTCGCTCGGCGTGCGGCCGTAGGCCAACTGGTAGGCGGTGCGGACGCGCTCGCTGTCGGCCGTGGTGTCGGTCGTGACGCGGTCCGCGGCGGCGTCGGCCACCCGCAGGGCGAACGGGCTGTTCAGCAGGAACAGACCCTGGGCCGGCACCGTCGTCGTCGGCCGCTCCGATACCACCAGGCTCGGGTCGGCGCCGTCGAACAGCTCGATCGCCTCCGGCAGGTTGTCGCGGACGACCGGCAGGTATACCGACCGCCGGTTATTCCGCGGGTCGTTCGCCGCCTGCACCGCCCCGGCGCTGGCCAGCTGGGGACGGTTCGACGGCCCCTCGCCCGCCTGGGCCACCGCCGACGCCAGCGGCGGGGTCAGGTTCAGTAGCCCGCTCGCCGCCAGCATCGAGTCGCGCAACGTCTCGGCGTCCAGCCGGCGCGGGCTCATCCGCCAGATGAGGTGGTTGTCCGGGTCGGCCTCGGTGTTCCGCGGGTCGCCCCGGCTGTCGAGCTGGTACGCCCGGCTCAGTACGACCCGGCGGATCAGCTTCTTCACGCTCCAGCCGTCCTCCACGAACGTCACGGCCAGATGGTCGAGCAACGCCGGGTTGGTCGGCGGCCGGCCGGCGACGCCGAAGTTGTCCGCGGTGGGCACGAGCCCCTGCCCGAACAGGTTCAGCCAGACCCGGTTCACCATCACCCGGGCGGTGAGCGGGTTGTCCTTCGAGGCGATCCAGTCGGCCAGCTCCTTCCGGCCGCTCCCGGAGCGGATCGGCCGCGGGTCGGGCGTCAGCACCTGGAGGAAGCCGCGGGGCACCACCTCGCCCGGCTTGTCCACCTCGCCGCGGACGTAGAGCGGGCTGTCGGCGACCGTGCGCGTACCGAACAGCCCCGGGCCGAACCCGCCCGGCCCCTTCTTCGGCCCGAACCCGCCGGGGCCGAAGCCTCCGCCGCCACCGGCCGGCTTCTCGCGCACACCCATCGCCAGCAGCTTCGGCGTGCCGTCGGCCTCGAACGAGTCGAGCTTCGACCGGTTCAGTGCGATCTGGGCGGCGTTGAAGATGTTGTTGACCGGCTCCTTGGTGTCCTTCATCCGCTGGGTGAAGTCGGCGATCACTTTCTCGGTCCGGGCACGCTCGGCGGCGGTCAGTGGCTCGACGGCCGGCGGCAGCCCGCACCCCTTCGGCAGCTCGATGAGGGCGCTCGGCCGCTGGCTCTGCACGAAGCGGACGGTGCCGTAGCACGTCTCGGTGCTGCGGAAGATGCCGGCCAGGGCGTAGTAGTCGCGCTGGGGGATGGGGTCGAACTTGTGGTCGTGGCAGCGGGCGCAGGCGGCGGTGACGCCCAGGAACGCCTGCGTGGTCACGTCGATCTGCTCGTCGGCCACGTCCAGCTCGAACTGGAGGCCGTTCCGCTCGTTGAGCGCCTTCGGGCCGATGGCCAGGAACCCGGTGGCGACCACCCGCTCGGCCCGCACCCGCGGGTCGGTCGAGGGCATCAGGTCGCCGGCCAGCTGTTCCTTAACGAACACGTCGTAGGGCTTGTCGGCGTTGAAGCTGGCGATGACGTAGTCGCGGTAGCGCCAGGCGTGCGGGAAGTTGAAGTTGGCCGTCTTGCCGCTGGTCTCGGCGTAGCGGGCCACGTCCAGCCAGTGCCGCCCCCACCGCTCCCCGAACCGCGGCGACACCAGCAGCCGATCGACCACGGCCTCGAACGCGGCCGGCGAGGCGTCCGCCACGAACGCCTCCACCTCCTCGGCGGTGGGCGGGAGACCGGTGAGGTCGAGGGACACGCGGCGGATGAGGGTGCGTTTGTCGGCGTCGCCGACGGGGCGGAGCCCTTTCGCTTCGAGGGCAGCGAGGAGGAAGCGGTCGATGTTCGACCGCGGCCAGGCGGCGTCCTTCACGGCCGGGGCGAGGATCTTCTTCGGCGCCTGGAACGACCAGAACGCGCGGCCCTTCGCCACGTCGATCTCCTGGCGGACGGTCTTGGCTCCGTCGCGGGGGTCGGGGGCACCCATCCTCACCCAGGCATCGAGGTCGGCGATGATGTGGTCGGGGAGCTTCCCCTTGGGGGGCATCTGCGCGGCCGGGTCGCCGTAGCGGACGGCCTTCACCAGCAGGCTGCGCTCGGGGCTGCCGGGCACGACGACGGGGCCGGTGTCGCCGCCCTGGCGGGTGCCGGCGCGGGTGTCGAGGGCGAGCCCGCCCTTGACCTTGTCGCCCTCGGCCGAATGGCACTTGTAGCAGTGCTCGACCAGCACCGGCCGAATGTTCCTCTCGAAGAAGGCGGTCTGCTCCGGCGTCGGGCGGTCGTTGAACCCGGCCGCGGCGGGGACCGTCTTCTCGCTCTTGCCCGGGGACGCCCCCTTCTTGTTGCCGAGGGTCTGGAGCTCGGCGGGGCTGAGGAAGCCGTCCTTATCGACGTCGGCCCTGGAGAAGACGAGCTTGCCGAACTCCGGGTTCTCTTTCCCCTTCGGGCTCTTGGCGAACGCCTTGAGGAACTCCTCCCGGCTCAGCTTGCCGTCCTTGTTGGCGTCGCCGAACTTCAGGATGGGAGGGAGGTCGGGCTGCCCACCGGCGACGCCGACCAGGGCGAAGGCCGCGGCGAAGAGGGCGACGGCCCTGACAGCGCGTGACATGGGTGATCCCCGGGCGTGATCTCGGGTGGCTGCCTCATCAAACCCCGCGGGCGGTGTCGGGTTACCCATTCTCATCACTTTTTCCGCGACGGGCCGTCCGCCGGTACTTCCTCCCCACGCGGCCGCCGGTTTCGGCGCCCGGCCCCAAGAACCAAGTCACGGGTGAGGGTGGCAACCGAGAGTGAAAGGTCACGTCCTGGATGGTTACGATCCCCCACCACCAGCCGCGCGCAATCAGGTAACCACATGACCCGACCGAGAACGACCGCCGCCGTCCTGCAAGAATTGGCCGACTCGGGCGAGAAGGCCGACCCGGCGCAGGCGGCCGAGACGCTGCGCGACGCCCTGGCCCGGGGCACGAATGTGGTCGTGGCCCAGGCCGCGGAGCTGGCCGCCCGGCTGGCGCTGACCCGACTCGCCCCTGAGCTGACGGCGGCGTTCGACCGGTTCTGCGGCGAGAGGATGCGGGCGGACAAGTACTGCCGGGCGAAGGTCGCGGTCGTGAAGGCGCTGCGCCAGCTGGGGTGCGACGACGTCCGGCCGTATGTCTTTGGAATGACCTGCTACTGGCCGAGCCGCCCCCGCCCCGGAGGGAACGACGAGGCGGCCGAGCTGCGCATCGCCGCCGCGGAAGCCTTCGCGGAGTTGGGGCCGGCGTCCGAAGTCGAGGAGCTCGCCGGGTTGCTAGCCGACCCGGTTGCGAACGTCCGCCTGGCCGCCGTGCATTGCGTCGCCGCGCTCGGCGGGCCGTCGTGCGGGCCGCTGCTGCGGCTCAAGACGCTGCTCGGGGACGATGACCCGAACGTCCTGGAGGCGTGCTTCGACGAGCTCGTGGCCCGGGACAAGGACCGGTATCTCCCGGTCATCGCCAGCTACCTGGCGGTCGAGCACCCGCGGGTCCGGGTGTCGGCCGCGCTCGCGTTGGGGCAGTCCCGTCGCCCGGCCGCGCTTGAACTGCTGTCGGCCGTCTGGCGGCAGGCCGGCGACCTCGAGTTCAAGCGAACCTTGCTGATTGCCATCGGCCTGCTCCAGATCGAACCGGCGATCGAGTTCCTGCTCGGTCGGCTCGACGGGAGCAGGGTCACGGCCCTGGACGCCCTCACCGCCCTCTCGTACTGCCGCGCGCCGCGGGTCCGGGAGAAGGTCGAGGCGGAGGTGGACAAGGCCGGCGACCCGGAGCTGCGGCGTGAGTTCGACGCGGTCTTCAAGACGTGAAGTGAACGGTGGGAGCCCCACGCACCAACCCAATCCGAGGCCATGCCCCGAAACCGGCCCTCCCCTGGCGGGCGGTCGAAGCGCCAGTTCGACCGCCTGCCAGGGCATCCGGACCAGCAGCCGCAAGATGTTTATGGTTAGAAACTTGGGGGTGATGTGCATGCTCCGAGCATGCGGCTCGGTGGAAGCTTTGGAGGGACGTGTGAAAGTGTGTCCCTTCGCGGACGAGTCGACGGAGTTCGGATCGAGCGCCGGCGCAGACAATTCCTGTTCTACATTACCGTCGGCAACCCCTCCATCCGCCCCGACCCGCCCGTGTCGCGGAGGCCGCCGTGCCCGACCCCGTCGCCCCGACTCGTTCCCTCGCGCCCCACCCCGACGAGCCGTGCCCCACGCTCGCCCTGAACGTGCCGCTCGCCGACACCCCGGGGCCGGTGCCGGGGGGTAGCCAGGCGCCGGGGTACGTGGTCCTCCACGAGATCGCCCGGGGCGGGATGGGGCGCGTGGTCGCCGCCCGCGACCCCGGGCTGAACCGGGAGGTGGCCATCAAGTTCCTCCTCCCCTCGCCCGACCCGTCGGCCGCGGCCCGGTTCGTCCGCGAGGCGGAGATCACCGCCCGGCTCCCCCACCCCGGCGTCCCGCCGGTCCACGCCCTCGGCCGCACCCCGGCCGGGCAGCCGTTCCTGGTGATGAAACTCATCCGCGGCCGCACCCTGGCCGACCTGCTCGCCGCCCGCCCCGACCCGGCCGCCGACCTGCCGCACCTCCTGGCCGTCTTCGAGCGGGTGTGCGAGGCCGTCGGCTACGCCCACGCCCAGGGGATCGTTCACCGCGACCTGAAGCCGGCGAACGTCATGGTCGGGGCGTTCGGCGAGGTCCAGGTCATGGACTGGGGGCTCGCCCGGGACCGCGCCGAGGGCGGGGCCGAGGGGGCGGACGCCCCCCCCAGGCCCGACGCCAGCCCGGGGGCGGGGGCCACGCTCCGCGTCGCGCAGTCCGCGCTCACGATGTCCGGCACCGTCCTCGGCACTCCCGGGTACATGGCCCCGGAACAGGCCCGGGGGCAGGCGCTCGATGCCCGGGCGGACGTGTTCGCCCTCGGCGGCATCCTGGCCGCCGTCCTCACCGGCCGCCAGCCGATCCCCAACTCGACGGACGTGTGCGCGGTGGCCGAGGACGGGATCGCGGCCGCCGCCGCGGTCCGGGACGGGCTCGCCGGGGCCGGGGCGGACCCCGAACTGACCCGGCTGGCGTACCGCTGCCTCGGCGAAGACCCGGGGGAGCGCCCGGTCGACGGGCAGGCGGTGGCCGAGGCCGTCGCCGCCCACCGGGCGAACGCCGAGGGCCGCGCCCGCCGGGCCGAGGCCGACCGCGCCTCGGCGGAGGCCCGGGCCGCGGCCGACCGCCGCGCCCGCCGCGCCCAGGCCGGGCTGGCGGTCGCCGTCGCCTTCATGGTCGGGCTGCTCGGCGCCGTCGCCTGGTGGCGGGACCGGACCGACCGGGACCGCACGCGCTACCAGGAGCAGGTCGAGGCCGAGCAGGCCCGGGTCGAGCTCGAACACCACCTGGAGCGGGAGCGGGCCGAGGGGGACCGGCGGACGGCCCAGCAGCGGGAGGACGCCGAGCGGCGCGCCGCCCGGGACGCGGCCGAACAGAACCTCGCGCTGGCCACCGACCTGCGGGATCGGTTCCGGTTCGAGCAGGCCCGGCAGGCGCTCCGCTCCGCTGAGGCGTTGGCCGCCCGGGCCGGGGCTGCCGGCCTGGGGCGGCAGGTCGCAGGGGCGAAGGCCCACCTGGAGACCGTCCGCGCCCTGGACGCGGCCCGGACCAAGCAGCTGGTGTGGGTGCCGGAGAAGGGCGGGCTCGGCCGGTTCGCCGACGCCTCGGGCGACTTCCGGCAGGCGTTCGCCGACGCCGGGTTCGACCTCGCCGCCGAGGATCTCGACGCCCTGGCCGACCGGGTGACCCGGTCCGCGATCAAGGCCCAGCTGGTCGCCGCCCTCGACGACTGGGCTCCGGCGGAGCCCGACCGGGCGCTCCAGGCCCGGGTGCTGGAGGTGGCCCGGCTGGCCGACCCCGGACCGTGGACCGACCGGTTCCGGGACGGCAAGGTCCGCGACGACCCCGCCCGGGTCGCGGTCCTGGCGGCCGAGGCCGACCCGCGGGCGCTCCCCCCGGCCGTCCTGGTCGCGCTGGCCCGGCACATGATGTCGGTCCGGCTCGACCCGCTCCCGCTCCTGCTCCGCGCCCACGCCGCCCACCCGGCCGACTTCCCCATCGCCTTCCACCTGGCCGGGGCGTACACCGACCGCGACCCGCGGCGGGCGGTCGAGTTCTCCCGAGCCGCCCGGGCCGTCCGCCCGGACAACTTCGCCGCCAACATCAACCTCGGGGTCAACCTGAGAAAGGTCGGGGAGCCGGCCGAGGCGGTGGAGGCGTTCCGGGCCGCCGCCCGCATCGACCCGGACAGCCCGATGGCGGCCTACAACCTCGGCCGCGCCCTGGCCGCGACCGGCGACTGGCGGGGCGGCGCCGAGGCGCTCCGCCGCGCCGTCCGCCTCCTCCCGACCTACACCGACGCCCACCACGAGCTGACCCGCATCCTGGTCGAGGCTGGCGACCGGCCGGGGGCCGTCGAGGCGGCCTGGGCGGCGGCCCGGGCGATCCCCCGGTCGGACCCCGGGGCGGACGCCGCCTGGGAGCGGCTCATCAACCTCCTCGACCGGGCCAGCGACCGGGGCGGGTATCTCGAAGCCTACCGCGGCTGGGCCGCTGCGGCCCCGGGGAACGCCCACGCCCAGACCCAGTGCGGCGGGGTGCTGGTCAACGCCGGCCGGCTCGGCGAGGGGATCGCCACCCTGCGGAACGCCGTCCACCTTGCCCCGACCGACCCGACGCCCTACCACTTCCTCGGCATCGCGCACATCAACAAGGGGGACGAGGCGGCCGCCGCCCGCTGGCTCCGGCGGGCGGTCGAGCTCGACCCGACCGACGCCTGGGCGCAGACCCGGCTGGGCGGGACGCTCATCAACACCGGGCGGGACGACGAGGGGCTGGCCGCCCTCCGCACCGCCCTCCGGCTCGACCCCCGGCACGTGACGGCCCATGTGTTCCTCGGCGTCGCCTGTGTCCGGAAGCAGGACCACGCCGCCGCCGCCGCCGCGTTCGGCCGGGCCGCCGAGCTCGCCCCCGACTTCCCGCGCGTCCACCACAACTTCGGCACCTCGCTCCTCAACGCCGGGAACCCGGCCGCGGCCGTGGCGCCCCTCCGGGAGGCCGTCCGGCAGCGGCCGACCGACCCGGGGTCGCGGGTCAACCTGGGGCGTGCTTTGCTCGAAACTGGCCGGCCGGCCGAGGCGGCCGACGCCTTCCGCGAAACCCTCCGCCACGCCCCGGGGTTCTCCGTCGCGGTGGCGGGGCTGGCCGACGCCCAACGCGCCCTGGCCGCGCCGCCCCTCCCCGCGGCACCGCCCCCGCGGCCGGTGGGGCGGTAGTGCGCGGCGTTTCGAACGGGCTGGTATCATCAAGGGAAGGTCTGCCCCGGAGCCGGCCATGCCCTTGTTGGACCATTTCCACGCCCCGCTCAGCCAGTCTCACCCCTGGCGCAGCTTCCTCGGTGCCTGGGCGGCGGCGATGGCCAGGCTGCTCAACGCGGGCGGCCTTCCGGCCGGGTACTACGCCGTGCCGGTCCTCGACCAGGACGGTCCGGTCGAGATCGACGTAGCGGCCGTCGGACCCGTTTCTCCCGTCCGCCGGACAGACCCTACTGAACCCCTGGGGTGGGTGCCGGAGGCGCCCGGGGAAACCGTCGCGGTGGAGTGGCCGGCGCTCGACGGCGGGCGGGTCGAGGTCTACACGGACGACGGCGACCCCCGACTGGCGGCGGCCGTCGAGCTGGTAAGTCCGCGGAACAAGGACCGCCCCCGCGCCCGAGAGACGTTTGCTGCCAAGTGCGCGGTTCACCTGGCCCAGGGGTGCGGGGTGGTCGTGGTAGACGTGGTGACGACCCGCCGGGCGGACCTGCACGCGGACATCCTGGCCGCGGTCGGGGCCGGCCCGCCTTCGGTCGGGTCGTCGCTGGCCGCGGTGTCGTACCGGGCCGGTCCCGACCAACTCCAGGCGTGGCCCACCTCGCTCGAACTGGGACGGCCGCTCCCCGTCCTTCCGCTCTGGCTGGCCCCGGATCAGGTGGTCCGTCTGGACCTGGAGGTGAGCTACGCAACCGCCTGTGAGGACGTGGCGATCCGGCGAGCAGGGTAGGTCGTGTTGACTCGAGCGGTGCAGAATCTGAGCCGCGCCGGGGTGATAACGGTTATCGTCCCACCGGGTTTATCGGACTGAGCTGGGTGGTGGTTCGGATGCGTCTTGTGACGCGATAGAAATGAAACGTCCCGCCGGGGTTCGTTCGATGTCGCCCATTCATCGAACGCCCCCCGACGGGACATCAGAACTGTACGCGCCGGCTGGTCCGGAAGTCAACGCCCGGCGAAAAAGTCGCTGACCTGGACTTCAAAAACGCGAAACGGGCGGCCGATTTCTCGGCCGCCCGCGTCGTTCGCCGGGGGTGCCCGACTGGTTTACTTCTTCGGCATGGCTTCCGGCGTCGTGGTCGCCGGCACCGCCGGGACTACGACGGGGGTGCCGCTGCACCCGCCGTTGCACCCGGCCGAGACGATCACGCCCGTGCAGCCGCCGCCGTGGCAGCTGTGGCTCTTGTGCTTGAGCCCGAGGAACCCGCCGCCGCCGCAGCAGTTGTTGTTCCGGTTCCGCAGCCCGAGGAACCCGCCGCCGTGGCAGCTGCTGCCGTGGCAGCTGCTGCCGTGGCCGCTCCCGGTGCAACCGGCCACGACCACGCCGGTGCAGCCGGCGGTCGCGCCGTCACAACCGTTGCACCCGTGCGACCGCTTGCCGAACCCCGCCGCGTCGCCGGACGGGAGCATCGCCGCCATCAACACCATGCTGTACATCGTGCCTATCCCTCCGCTTCCGAGTAACCGCCCCGGCGAACTCCATACGGCTCCCCAACGCCGGGTCACGGCGCGGAGGAATGGGCCGAATGGTTCCTGTGGGTGATGCGGGAAGTCCTGGCCACTCAGGGGCTTCTCGCGGTAAGTGATGTCGATGGTAGACCCGGCCTCGGGCGCCGTCAACAGTAATTTGGGTAGTTTGGCTGATCCGGGCAACTCTCCCCGTCGAACGTACCGCCTCCTCATTTCGGACTCGTAGGTCTGATTTTATCGGTTAAAATGTGCGGGTTATCCGGCCACCCCGGCGGGTCGTGGCGGGGGTGCCGGTAGCGCCCCTGCCGTCCCCCCCCGCGGGCCAACGCCCGACCCGTTTCGCGGGTTGTGCCCCTTGGTCGTCGGGTATGGTTCGGACTCAGAGGGTAGAGGTCAGAAGCCAGAAGACGGGGTCATCTGGGACAGCAGCCGAAGACCCGATGACAGGGGTTGGAGGTCGCCGGTGCGGTCCACCGCGGGTGGCCGTCGGGCCTCTGCGGTTCCGAGCCTCCGGCTTCTGACCGCTGTTCCGCTTCCGAAAACGAGGTCGTCATGGACCGGGACGCTCCCGCCCCGCCGCGGGATGAAGTGGTGCCGCCCGTTTGTTGGGGGCTCGCGCGCCGGACGATACTGGTCGGCGGCGGACTCATCGGCGTCGCCGCCGGCCTGGGGCTGGCGGACGCCGCCCCCGGGCCGGTGTCCACCGCCCGGCTGTTCCTGGTGTTCATCGGGGCCGTCGCGGCCGGGCTGGGGGTGTCGTTCCGCCCGGACCGGTGGGAGGCGTGGGCGCTCGGCTCCGCCGCCGCCGCCCTCGGCGTCGCCGGGCTCCCCGCGCACTGGGACTCGTTCCGCTTCCTGTTCGGCGTGCTGGCTGGGGTGGGCGTGTTCCGCCTCGTCGTCGGCGTGGTGCCGCCGGCCTGGCGGCTCGGGCTGGTCTCGGCCTTCATCCTGTTCCACTTCGCCGGCATCTTCATGGCGACCGCGTCGCCGCCGCCGTCCCCGTGGCTGGTGGAGCAGGTGTACCACCGGGTGTACAACCAGTACCTGCAGTTCATCTACATGCGGAACGCCTACCACTTCTACTCCCCCGAGCCCGGCCCCGCGTCGCTGATGGCCTGCCTGGTGAAGACCGAGGTGGGCACCGAGACGACCGCCGACGGGCGGGCGCGGAAGAAGTACGAGACGCGCTGGGTGGTCCTCCCGAAGCGCCCCGCGGACGTCCGCGACCCGCTCGGGCTGAGCTACTTCCGCCGGCTGTCGCTCTCCGACCAGATCTCCCGCGGGATGCCCGACTTCTCCACCGCGTCGTTCGAGAAGACCGAGGTCCGCGCCCGGCGGTTCCAGCTGACCATCCCCGGGAGCGAGGCGTACTACCCGCTCCACCCGAACGAGCCGGAGGTCGTCCAGTACCGCCTCCCGACCCCGGAGGTCGCCCGCTTCCTCCTGCCGAGCTACGCCCAGTACCTGATCCTCGAACACACCCCGGACGCCGACGCGGCGGCCCGGACGACGCTGCGGATCTACCGGCTCGAACACCGGACGCTCACGGCGGAGGCGCTCGTCGGGGTGGCGAACCCGGGCGGGCGGCCGGGCGAGCCCTACCACCCGGTGACGTACCGGCCGTACTACCTCGGCGAGTTCCGGCTCACGTCCGAGGACGCGGCCCACCCCGGGCGGCCGCGGGTGGAGCTCGTGGACCCGCAGGATCCGATGCTGTACTGGCTGGTCCCGGTGCTGCCAGCGGCCGGCCCGGGTGACGGCAAGAAGAACTACACCGACTACCTCTCGACGCACGCCGGGCACGAGTTCGACTGGAGGCAGCTGCGATGAGCACGACGCCCCCCCCCGCGGAACGGACCTTCCGCCGCCGCTGGTCCGACTTCTGGTTCGCCCCGCGCGACCCGACCACCCTCGGGTTCATGCGGGTGATGACCGGGCTCTTGGTCCTGTACGTCCACCTCGCCTACTGCGTGGACCTCCAGGCGTTCTTCGGCAAGTACGGGTGGTACGGGCAGGCGTTCATCGACCGGGAGCGGCACGAGTTCCCGTGGCACGTCGGGTCGTTCACCGACTGGCAGGACAAGGACTCCGTGATGCCCCGGCTGCCGGAGTACCCGCACCGGCGGCAGGCGGTGGTGCAGTTCATCCGTAACCTCCCGGCCCGGCAGGCGGACCGGGCCACCGCCCTCCGGTTCCTCGACCGGGCGGGCACGGACGTGCCCACGAACACGGCCGCCGCCCTGGGCTTCCTGGCCGCCGTCCACGAGACCGGGAAGGGGCAGGAGGAGCGGGTGTACGCCGCCCTCGCCGAGGGGCGCCAGCTGTACGGCGTGCCCCAGGACGGGCAGATCGTCTACCTCGACCAGCCCCACCCGGGGCGGGAGTCGGGCACCGTCCTCCCGGCCTTCCTGCTCGGGCTCCCGGAGCCGGACCGGAAGGCCGCGGCGGCCGACCTGCGCGCCGTCATGGCGGTGATGCCCAAGAGCTCGGCCGACGCCAAGTACCTCGTCAACCACCTGATGGAGCTGGACCAGCCGCACCGGCAGAAGCTGGTGCAGTTCATGGTCGAGCTCCCGGACGACCCGGCCGCGCGCGAGCAGCTGACGGACTACGTGGAGTACTGGAACAACGACCCGCGGAAGCTCCACCACCAGGGGCAGCGGCTGGTGTCGGTGTGGTTCCACGTCACCGACCCGGGCCAGATGGCGGCGGTCCACGGGACGGTGCTGGTCATCATCCTGCTGTTCACGCTCGGGGTGTGTACCCGGGTGACGGGGGTGCTGACGTGGGTCGCGGCCGTCGGGTACATCCACCGGACGAACCAGATCCTGTTCGGCATGGACACGATGATGAACATCCTGCTGGCCTACCTCGTGGTGGGGAACAGCGGGGCGGCGCTGTCGGTGGACCGGGCGGTCGCCCGCTACCGGGCGGCGCGGGCGAGCCTGGCGCGGTGCGGGCGGATCGACGAGGCCACCCGGGCGTTCCTCGACCGCGCGCCGCCGAGCTCGGGGGCGAACCTGGGGGTCCGGCTGATCCAGGTCCACTTCTGCTTCATCTACCTGGCGGCCGGGCTGTCGAAGCTGAAGGGGCCGGGGTGGTGGAGCGGGTTCGCCTTCTGGGACGTGATGGTGAACCCCGAGTTCACACTGATGCGGTACGAGTGGTTCGAGCAGCTGGTCCGCTGGGGGGCGTCGAGCAAGCCGGTGTACCACACGGCGACGGCGCTCGGGGTGTGGTTCACCTGGGGGCTGGAGATCAGCTTCCCGTTCCTGGTGTGGACGCGGCTGCGCCCGCTGTACGTGTGGATGGGCGTGCTGCTCCACGCCGGGATCGGCGTGCTGATGGGGCTGAACCTGTTCGAGCTGCTGATGCTGGTGATGCTGCTGGTGTTCCTGCCGCCGGGGGTGATCCGCGACCGCCTGCGCGGCGGGCCGGGGCTGCCCCGCCTGCGGTTCGGGTACGACCCGGAGAAGCCCGACCAGGCCCGGGCGGCGGCGGTGGTGGCGGCGGCCGACGCCGACGGCCAGGTGACGCTGGAAGTGACTCGGGGGGTGGTCCGGCCGGTCCTGACGGCGGCGGACGGCACGCCCCGGACCGGCCCCGCGGCGGCGGCGGTCATGGTCAACACCCTGCGGGTGCCGCGGTTCCTCCGCTACACCCTGTGGGTGCCGGGGGTGGCGGGGCTGGTCGGGCGGTACGTGTCGCCCGCCCCTACCGCGGCCCCGCAGCCGCCGGTCGCGGTGGGGTCGTGAGTGTCGGGTGACCGGCGTGGGACGAAGGGCCACCTTCGTCCCACGCCGTCGCCACGAGGAAGATGAGTTCTTACGTATCCGGTAGCCGGTGTCGGGTTCCCTTCCCCGTCAGGGGTGAGGGCGCCGGACACCGGCTACCGGACCGTTATGTAGGCTCATTCCCGATCCGGTTGTTGGTATAGGCTCCGCCCGTGTCGTCCCGGAACGACTCCTCCACCCACATCCGCTTGGCGTACGCCCGGGCATGGCGGAGGCTCCCCCGCCTGTCCGTCAGCAGCACCCACGGCTCCTTCGCCCCGGCCACCCACATCGCCATCACCCCGGCGCCCCGCCACCCGGCCTTCGCCTTCCGGAACGCCGCCGCCTCCCCGACCCACCGCCGCCCGACCCGGGGGGCCAACTCCCGGGCCGACCGGTCCGTCCCGTCCGGGAACCGGACCCGGGTCTGGCCGAGGAGCCGGAGGACGTAGTGCCACCCGCTCTCGGCGCCGACGTCGCCCCGGGTCGGCCAGGCCGGCCCGCGGTCGGCCGGCAGGACCACGCGGCACGGGTGCGGGAGGCACCCCCGGCTCTGGCGGAGCAGCCCGCGGACGGGGTGGGGCCGCCGGGGCGGGACGTGGGGCGGTCCCCCTCCAGTCGTGTACGATGGGCGACGCCTCATGGGCTCCTTCCGTAACGGCGTGTGGTAACGTCACGTTACGGCAGAATCCCGGAGCCCATGTGTGTCTCACCGGTGACGCGCGGAACAACTGTCGGGCCGCCAGCCTCAAGGGGGGAGGGGACCGGACACCAACAACCGGACCGTGAATGAGAACCAACCCCCACTCCTCACTCCCCCCCGGCCCGAGGGCGGGTCGCGGGGGCGGTGCGGGCGGCGGCGAGGGCGGCGGCCAGTTCGGCGACGCGCTCGGGGTGGCGGGCGGCAAGGTTGGTCGTCTCGGCGGGGTCGGCGGCGAGGTCGTAGAGCTCCGGGCCGGCCTTCTTCTTGCCGTCGTTCGGGATGAACTTCCACCGCCCGCTCCGCAGCGCCAGCAGGTTCCCGCCGGACTGGTGGACTAGCGATTCGCGGCAGGCCCGGGCCGGGCGCTCCGAGCGGAGCGCGGGGAGGACGTCGAAGCTGTCCGGCCCGGCCGCGGCCGGGAGCGGCCGGTCGAGGAGGGCGGCCGTGGTGGCGAGCATGTCCACGTGGCAGATGAGTGCGTCCGAGGTCCGCCCGGCGGGGACCGTGCCCGGCCAGCGGGCCAGGAACGGGACGCGGTGCCCGCCCTCGTACAGCCCGCCCTTAAAGCCGCGCAGTGTTCCGTTGCAGCGGTGGCCGCTGGCGTCGGTGCCCGTGCCGTCCACGTACCCGTCGTCCATCACCCCGCCGTTGTCGCTGGTGAAGACGATGAGAGTGTTGTTGGCGAGGCCGTGGCGGTCGAGGGCGGCGAGGAGTTCGCCCACGCACCAGTCGAGTTCGACGATCGCGTCGCCGCGGAGGCCGTGACCGCTCTTGCCACGAAAGCGCGGGTGCGGGCAGCGCGGCACGTGGGCGTCGTGGGTGGCGAAGTAGAGGAAGAACGGGCGGTCCTTGCTCCGGTCGATGAAGCCGACGGCGCGCTTCGTGATGTCGTCGGCCATGTCCTCGTCCTTCCAGTGGGCGGCCTTCCCGCCGGTCATCCAGCCGATCCTGCTGATGCCGTTGACGATGGTCATGTCGTGGCCGTGGCTCGGCCGCTGGTTGGTGAGCAGGTCCGGGTTCTCGCGGCCGGTCGGCTCGGCGCCCACCTTCGCGGCGTAGCTCACGCGGATCGGGTCGGCGGGGTCGTAGTTCACGACGCGGCCGTTCTCGACGTACACGCAGGGCGTGCGGTCGCCGGTGGCCGGGACGAGGAAGGAGTAGTCGAACCCGACCTCGCGCGGGCCGGGGGTGATGAGGGCGTTGTAGTCCGTCTCGCCGGCGCCGAGCCCGAGGTGCCACTTGCCGACCACCCCCGTGGCGTACCCGGCCTGCCGCAGGAACGACGCCAGGGTGACGCGGTCGGTGGGGATGGAGAGCGGGGCGACGCCGCTGAGGATGCGCGACCCGGGGCCGTGCCGCCAGGCGTACTGGCCGGTGAGCAGGGCGTAGCGCGTCGGCGTGCAGACGGCGGCCGGCGAGTGGGCGTCGGTGAAGCGCAACCCCTCCTTGGCCAGCCGGTCGAGGTTGGGGGTCGGGACGCGGGTCGAGCCGTAGCAGCCCAGGTCGCCGTAGCCCACGTCGTCGGCCAGGACGAAGACGATGTTGGGGGGGCGGGCCGGGGTGTCGGCCCGGGCCGGCCCGGCGGCGGCGAGGAGAAGGGCGGCGGCGAGCAGGTGTGGCATCGGGTGGCCTCCGGCGGTGCGGAGAGCCTATTCACCCGGGTCGGCGCGTGCAACCCGCGATTGCTCTGTTGGATCGATGACGTTGGCGGGCGGCGATGGAGCCCGCCTGTGGCTCGGGTGCTTTGGAGCCCGGAGGGCGTCGGCGTGTAGCCCGGGGTGCAACCCCGGGCGGGGCTCCGCGGGGATCGGGATGCGTGGCCCTGCGTGACACCGCGTCCGCCGCCCGGGGTTTCACCCCGGGCTACACGCCGACGCCCTCCGGGCTCCAAAGCACCCGAGCCACAGGCGGGCGGACGCCGCGCCGCTCACCCGGGTCGGCGCGTGCAACCCGCGGTCAGGCCCGCTTGCTCCGCATCGCCTTCACCACGTCCAGCCCGGGGGTGACGGCGAGGCGGCGGTAGTCGGCCGTCTCCACCCCGTAGAGGGCGATGCGCCCCTCCGGGTCGTGGTGAGCGCCCCAGCCGTAGCGCTTGGTGAGCGCGGCCGCCCGCAGGCACGGGTGCGACTTGGCGAACAGCTCGGCCCGGAGCTCGGCGCCGCGGGCGCGGACCTCGGCCGCCGTCAGCCCGAGCCGGCGGGTGTGCGTCTCGAAGATCAGGTCGGCCAGCGTCAGCTGATACGGGCGGGCGGTGAGGAGTTCGTACTGAATGGCGGGAACCGTCGGCCCCCCGCCGCGGGCTTGCGGCACCTCGCCGGCCGTGGCCGGGCAGTCGTCGGCGACCAGAACGAACGTGTCGGTGATCGGCGTCATCGGACCTCCACCCGCCTCCCGGGTCGGGGTATGCTCATCCCACCCGCGGAGCCTACCGCATGCCCCGGCGAAAGCCCACCCCGACCCCCGGCCCGTTCCTCCTCCATGCCGAACTCCTCCCCGAGCGGGTGACGCACCCGGACCGATACCCCTACACCCTCCCGGCCGTGCGCGGGCTCGGCAAACTCGCGTTCCACCCGAAGGTGACGTTCTTCGTCGGCGAGAACGGCAGCGGGAAGTCGACCGTGCTGGAGGCGCTGGCGGCCGGCATCGGGCTGAACCCGGAGGGCGGCAGCCGGAACTTCAACTTCGCCACCCGGGCCTCGCACTCCCGACTGGACGAGGCGTTGCGGGTTGCCAAGTCGCACTGCCAGGCGGCCGACAGCTACTTCCTGCGGGCCGAGAGCTACTTCAACGTGGCGACCGAGATTGAACGATTGGACCGAGACGGGGGCGGGCCGCCGATCATCAGTTACTACGGTGGGGTGTCGCTCCACGAGCAGTCGCACGGGGAGTCGTTCTTCGCGCTGTTCCGGCACCGGCTCCGCGGGTGCGGGCTGTACCTGCTCGACGAGCCCGAGGCGGCCCTGTCCCCGACGCGACAGCTCCAGTTCCTCGCCACCCTGCACGACTACTGCAAGCGAGGCTCGCAGTTCGTCATCGCCACCCACTCGCCGCTCATCCTCGCCTACCCGGACGCCGTCATCTACCAGTTCGGCCCCGACGGGCCGAGGCCGGTGGCGTACACGGAGACGGAGCACTACCTCGTCACCCGCGGGTTCTTGGCGAACCCGACCCGCACGCTACGGGAGCTGTTCGGCGAGGGGGAGTGACCGCGGGGGGGTCAGCCGTTCAGCTCGACCGCCTCCTCCCAGTGCTGGTACAGCCTGGCCAGGGCGGCCTTGGCCGCCTCCAGGTCGGCCATCGTCTGCCGGAGCTTCGGGGCGTCGCGGTAGACGTCCGGGCTCTGCATGGCCGCCTCCAGCGTGCCCACCTTCGCCTCGGTTGCGGCGATGTCGGCCTCGATGTCCGGCACCTTCCGATACGGAAACACCCGCTTCCGCTTCGCCGGCTTGCCCGCGTCGGTGGGGGCGGCGGTCGATGCGGCCGCCGGCTCGCGGCGGCCGGCGGCCTTCTCGGCGGCGGCCTTCTCGCGGGCTTGGCGGAGCAGCTCGTAGGTGTCGTAGTTGCCGTACACCAGTTCGCTGCTGCCGGCGCCGTCGAGGACGATGAGCAGGTCGGCGACGCGGTTCAGGAAGTAGCGGTCGTGGGTGACCACGATCACCGTCCCGCCGAACGCCTTCAGCGCCTCTTCGAGCGAGTCGCAGGCCCACAGGTCGAGGTGGTTGGTCGGCTCATCCAGGATGAGCAGGTTCACGCCGTTGACGGTCAGCTTCGCCAGCGCCGCCCGGCTCCGCTCGCCGCCCGAGAGCGACTTCACCGGCTGCTCGACCGTCTCCCCCTGGAGCCCAAAGCTGCCGAGCAGGTCGCGCATCTTCTGCTCGGTCTGGTCCGGGTCGTCGTCCGGCCAGACGGCCCGCATCACCGACTTCTCCTCGTCCAGCACCTTCAGGTGCTGGTCCAGGTAGCCGGGGAAGACGAGGTGGCCGCGGCGGACCGTCCCGGAGGTCGGCCCCTCCTCGCCGAGGAGGATCTTCAGCAGGGTCGTCTTGCCGCTCCCGTTCGGCCCCATGATGGCGAGGCGCTTGCCGCGGGGGAGGTCGAAGCTCAGGTTCTCGAACAGCACCAGGTCGTCGAACTTCTTCGTGAGGTCTTCCGCCGAGAAGACGACGTCGCCGGACCGCGACACGCTCTGGAAGGCGATCCGCGGGCCTTCGACCCGCGTGGGCTTGTCGACCCCCTCCAGCTTGTCGAGCGCCTTCATGCGCGACTGCGCCTGCTTGGCCAGCTGGCCGTAGTGCGCCCGGCGGATGTACTCCTCCTGCTTCTCGACGTACTCCTTGCGGGCCTCGTACTCCCTCAGCTGGCGCTCGTACCGCTCGTCCCGCAGCCGGACGTACTGGTGGTAGTTCCCGGGGTAGCTCGTCACCTTGCGGTCGTGCAGCTCGAAGATCTTGTTCACCACCTTGTCGAGGAAGTAGCGGTCGTGGCTGACCAGGATCATCCCCTCGGGCTGGCGGGCGAGGTAGTCTTCGAGCCAGCGGGTGGTGTCGATGTCGAGGTGGTTGCTCGGCTCGTCGAGGAGCATCACGTCCGGGGCGCTGAGGAGGAGCTTGGCGAGGAGGAGCCGCCGCTGCTGGCCGCCGGAGAAGGTGGCGAGGTCGCGGGTGAAGTCGGCCTGCGCGAAGCCGAGCCCGGACAGGACGGACTCGACCTTGTGGTCGAGCTCGTAGGCGTCGTGGTGGCGGAGGAGTTCGGCGAGGCGGTCGAACTTCTGTGCCAGCTGGCGGCGCCTGGTGTCGTCGGTGCAGCCGGCGAGTTCCTCGGCGACGCGCTCGAACTCCTTCTGGGTGGCGAGGAGTTCGTCGAACGCCGACTTGGCCTCCGCGAACAGCGACCGGCCGGGGGAGAACTCGGCGACCTGCTGGAGCATCCCGAGCCGGGCGCCGGCGTGGAGGCTGACCGACCCCGAGTCCGACTCGTCGGCCCCGGCGAGGCAGCGGAGCAATGTGCTCTTGCCGGCGCCGTTGGGGCCGACGAAGCCGATGCGCTCGCCGGCGTGGACCTCGAACGTGACGCCCTCGAACAGGGGGGTGGCCCCGTACCCGCGGGAGAGGTTGGTGCAACTCATCAGGAGCATGGGGCCGCCCGGGTCCGGACCGCGGGGCCGCGTCCGGGCGGCCCCCACCGGGCATGATAGCGACGCCCCTTCCGCGGGGGCGGGTTGCGGGGGTATGCTGGACGTACCTTCACGGGGGTGGAACATGGGCACGGTGACGCTGGACGACACCCTGCGGGCCAAGCTGAACGGGCTGAACGAGCACCTGGAGGTCCGCACCCCGGACGGCGTTCTGGTCGGTCATTTCCTGCCCGCCGAGGCGTACCGCCGGATGCAGTACGAGTGGGCGAAGGCCGAGTTCGCCCGCGAGGAGGCGGAAGAGGCCGCGCGCGGGGTGGTCCGCCGGTGGGACGGGACGAACGGGAAGACGACGGCCCAGGCGATCGCCTACCTGGAGGAGCTGGGAGAGAAAGGGGCGACCGGCCGATGAACTGGACCGTCATCTGGCTGGACGGCCCGATCGACAACCTCGCCCGGCACTACGTTCCGCTCTGGGGCACCCCGGCAGGACAGGCGGTGACGCGAGCGATGGCACGAATTGACACGCAGCTGGAGACGGACCCCACGACCGCCGGAGAGTCACGAATCGGGCACCGCCGCATCCTGGTCGAACCGCCCGTCGCGGTCGATTTCGAGGTGTTCGCGGATCAGTGAACCGCGATCATCACCGGCGCCCGGTACGCCCCGGGGCCGTAAGCCACCTCACCCCGCCCGGCCGAGGATGTAGCGATTCGGGTCCACCTCGGTGCGGAGCAACTCCAGCTCTCACTCCGTCAGGGCGGGGAGGCGGACCGTCCGCATATCGCCATACGACCTATTGGAGTTCGAGCGATCCGGTGAGGTGCCCACTGGTCGGGTCGCGGCCGACGGCGATCCGACTCCCTTCGAGCAGCCCGCCCCACAGGCCGACGATCACGGGCGGGAGCGCTTTTCGGGTGCGATACGCTGGCGGGTTACCGGCAGCGAAGGCCGCGACCACGTCCGGCCGCTCCACCTCGGTCGAGTAGTCCATCAGCACGAGCGGGGTCAGGAATCGGGCAATCCGGAAGCTGAACGTCCAGTCGGTGACGCGGGCCAAAGGGGGTGGGGCCGTCGGGTCGAACGGACACCACTCGTAGTCGGTCCCCTCCTGGAACGGCAGCCAGATCTGCTCCGGGAAGCAGATGAACGGGGCACCGGTGTCGATGATCGCGTCTTTCGGGATCGGCGTGCCGGGCACCCGGAGGAGGGACCGGAACTGAACCCGCGGGACGGCGGGCGGGCCGTTCGGGCCAGCGAGCGGGAAGGCCGGCCCGACGGCGTAGGTCGCCAGCCGGATGACGGGCATGGGCGAAGGCTCCGGCCTGCGGTCAAGCTTCGGGGAACGACGTGATCACGAGCCGTTCCGGGTGGACCCCGAACTCCCGTGCCTTGTCGATACGGAGCTGAAGCCAGTCCACTCCAGTCCCGACCACCCGCCGGTCGTAGACCGCCACGCAGAGCCCGCCGTAGCGGTACTCGGGGTCGAAGGTGCCCGCGGCCATGCCGTCGTGGAGCCACTTCCAGTCCGGCATCACCTCCACCCAGGTCGGCGCCGGGTACAGCACCTCCAGCTCCCTCAGCTGGGCCAACTGCGCGGCGGTCGTCGGGTTCGGGGCGAACGCCGGTTCGGTCTCGGTCATCGCGGCACCGGTGGTTCGGGGCTCACCCCATCGTATCACCCCGCCCGACCGAGGATGTAGCGGTTCGGGTCCACCTCGGTGCGGAGCAACTCCAGCTCGCGCTCGGTCGGCGGGAGGGTGGTGCCGAGCGGGTCGAGGGCCGTCAGCTCGAAGCCGGTGGCGGCGCGGACGCGGTCGAGCGTCACCCCCGGGTGGAGGGTGCAGATGCGCATCCGCTTCGTGTCCGGGTCGAAGTCCAGCACGCAGAGGTCGGTGATGACGCGGTGCGGGCCGGTGCCCGCCGGCAGCCCCGCCGCCTCGCGGGCGCCCGGGCCGGTCAGGTAGCCCGGCGTGGTGAGGAAGTCGAGCTTCGGCACGAACTTCTTCGGGTCGTGTTTCAGCAGGATCAGCGTCTTCCAGCAGAAACTGGCCAGGTCGTTGGCCCCACCGCTCCCCGGGAGGCGCACCTTCGGGCGGGCGTAGTCGGTGCCGATGAGTGTGGAGTTCAGGTTCCCGTAGGGGTCGATCTGAGCGCCGCTCAGGAACGTCGCGTCCACCATGCCGCGCTGGCAGAACTGCATCACGTCCGCCATGCTGGTGACCATCAGCGCCCGGTGCTGGGTGGTGCTGTCGCCGACGCTCACCGGCATGGTCGGCAGCTGCGGCGCCAGGCTCCCGGACTCGAACAGCACCACCAGGTTCGGGGCGTGCGTCCGCTGGGCGAGCATGGCCGCCGCGCACGGCACCCCGGTGCCGACGGCCACGGTGGTGCCGTCCTCCAGCTCCCGGGCGGCGGCGCAAATCAAGAGTTCCGTAGCGGTGTGCGGCACGGAACACCTCTGGGAGCGCGGAATCCGAAGCACGAAATTCGAAGTACGAAACTCGAACCGGAGCCTGGGTTTCGAATTTCGTACTTCGAATTTCGGATTTCACCCCTCTGGGGTGGTGGGTATTCTCCCGTCGCCGGGCGCCGGCCGCAACCGTAGATTGACGGTTCTACCCCACCCGGCTTCGCCCGCCCGACCCCACCCGATCCCGGGGAACCACCCGTGAGTGCCGTCGTCCCCACCACTCCCGTCGCCGTGCGCCGACCGCGGCCCAAACTCGTCAGCGGGTTCCTGGTCACGCTCGTCGTGATCCACGTGCTGGCGCTGACCGCCTTCCTGCCGTACTGCTTCACCTGGTGGGGCGTCGCGTCGCTGCTGGTCGGGAACTTCATCTTCGGCTCGATCGGGATCAACCTCGCCTACCACCGGCTCCTGACCCACCGGGCGGTCGAGTTCCCGCGCTGGCTGGAGCGGGTGTTCGTGGTCTGTGGGGTGTGCAGCCTCGAAGGGTCGCCGCTGTGGTGGGTGCTGAACCACCGCGTCCACCACCAGAAGTCGGACGCCGCCGGCGACCCCCACTCCCCGCGGGAGAGCTTCTTCTGGGGGCACATGGGCTGGATCTACACCCACGACGCCGAGCGGAACCGCCTCAGCACCTACGAGAAGTACGTCCCGGACCTGCTCGCCGACCCGTTCCTCCGCTGGCTCCACCGCGGCCAGCGCTGGGTGCTGGTGTACGCCGCCCACGCACTGGTCATCGCCGCGATCGGCTTCGGGGTCGGGTTCCTGGTGGCGGACACGACCGAGGCCGCGGTGCAGCTCGGGGTGCAGGTGTTCGTGTGGGGCGTGCTCGTGCGGACGGTGTACGTCTGGCACATCACCTGGTTCGTGAACTCGGCCGCCCACCGCTGGGGCTACCGGACCTACGACACGGCCGACGACAGCCGGAACAACTGGTGGGTGGCGCTGCTGACCAACGGCGAGGGCTGGCACAACAACCACCACGCCGCCCCGCGGACGTGCTCCCAGGGGCACCGGTGGTGGGAGGTGGACCTGACGTTCACCTTCGTCCGCGCCCTGGAGGTGGTGGGGCTGGCGCGGAACGTGGTGCCGGTGAAGGTGGCGAGCTACCGGCAGAAGGACGCCGACGTGCCGGCCGGGTGACGGTTGCCAGGGTCGCCCGGCGCCCTAGAATGGGCGCTTTCGGAATTGCCTCCGGGGGTCAGCGATATGGCACACAAGAAGGGCCAGGGGTCGGTCAAGAACGGCCGCGACTCGAAGCCGAAGCGCCGCGGCGTGAAGCTGTACGGCGGGCAGGCGGTCAAGCAGAGCGGGATCATCGTGGTCCAGTGCGGCACGAAGTACGCCCCCGGCCGGTTCGTCCGCCGGGCGAGCAACGACTTCCTGTACGCCACCACCGCCGGGAAGGTGTACTTCGACCAGGGCGGCAAGCGCGTGAACGTCATCCCGGACGACACGGCCTGCGTCACGGTCTGAGCCGGTCGGACGACGTGAAACGCCCGCGGCCCACCCCAAAAGGGTGGGCCGCGGGCGTTTGCGGGCCGTACCGAGAACCCGGTCACCGGCCGGGCGGTTTCGACCGCGGGCCGCCGGGGGCGGTGACATCCGTTATCACCCCGCGGGCCGCCCGGGCGACGGCCCGGCCCCGGGGCGATAACGGTTATTGCCCCACGGCGGCCCGCCGGGCAACCGGACCGGGTGTCACGCCCCGTACTTGCCGAGCCGGCCGGCGTGGGCCATCGCCATCAGCATCAGGTGGACCGCCTGGAACTGGCCCAACCCGCCCCGCAGGCAGGCCGCCTCGCCGAACTCCGCCACCCCGTCCGGGCGGCAGGTGTCCGCCGCCAGGATCGTCGGCACCGGGTGCCAGCTGTGGCTCTTCATCTTGCTCGGCGTGCTGTGGTCGCCGGTCACGATGAACACGTCCGGGTTCAGGGCGCGGATCTGGGGGATCACCGCGTCCAGCTTCTCGATCATCTGCACCTTGGCCGGGAAGTTGCCGTCCTCGCCGGTGCTGTCGGTGTACTTGTAGTGGAGGAAGAAGAAGTCGTGGTCCTTCCAGGCGGCCTTCAGGGTGTCGACCTGGCCCTGGAGGGTGGCGCCCGGGTCGAGGATGTCCATGCCGACCAGCCGGGCCAGCCCCTTGTACATGGGGTACACGGCGATGGCGGCGGCCTTGAGCCCGTACACCCCCTCGAAGGTGGCGATCTTCGGCATCCGGGCGAAGCCGCGGAGGGTCGCGCCGTTGGTGGGCGCCTCCGCGGCCAGCACCTCCACCGCCCTGGCCAGGAACTCGTTCACCACCGCCGCCGTCTTGGCCGACGCCGGGTCGGCCCCCTCGGCCTTCAGCGGAGCCACGCCCACCGCCTGCGGGTCGGTGTCGTTCACCGCGTCGCCGAGGCCGTCGCCCCGGATCACCAGCACGAAGCGGTGCTCCCGCACCGGCTCCACGAACAGTTCGACGCCGGGGATCTTGATCGTCCGCAGGCGGGCGACGGCGGCGGCGTTCTTCTCGTTGGTCGGCCGGCCGGCGCGGCGGTCGGTGATCTTCCCGTCCGGCCCGAGGGTGCAGAAGTTGCCCCGGATGGCCACGTCCTTCGGGCCGACGGCGAAGTTGATCCCGAGGGCTTCCAGAATCCCCCGGCCGATGCGGTACTGGAGCGGGTCGTACCCGAACAGGGCGAGGTGGCCGGGGCCGCTCCCCGGGGCGATGCCCGGCAGCACTGGGGTGCTCAGGCCCACCACGCCGTCGCGGGCGAGGGCGTCGAAGTTGGGCGTGGCGGCGGTTTCGAGCTCGGTCTTGCCGCCCTTTTCGAGGGGCAGTCCGCCCAGCCCGTCGGCCACCAGGAACACGATTTTCGAGGTCGCGGGTTCGCGCAGTTCCTGAATCAGTTCGTGGATGTTCATAGGGATCGAGTTTACGCCCCGGGAATGATGACGTACAGTTGATGGAAGTGTACCGGACGGAGTGCGTTGGCGGCCCGGGGCTTGCGCCCGGGCGACCCGACACCCAGGGCCACCCCATGCAGCTGCCCGACGAGAACATCGACTTCCAGTTCGCCCGGCTACTGGCCCGGCCGCACGACGCCTGGACGCCGCTCGCCGAACTCCAGGCCCAGCACTTCCTCAGCCCGGAGCGGCTCGACGCCGTCAAGCCGTGGCTCAACCAGGTCCGCGGGCGGGTGGCCGCCGAGCGCGAGCTGGTGAACGTCCCCGCCAAGGACCAGCCGCTCCAGGCCGGGTTCATCGACCTGCCGCAGAAGCTCCTCGACGGGTTCCGCCGCAAGCAGGACGCCAGCGACCTCGGCAAGGTGCTGCGGGTCGCCGGCCGGCTCAAGGAGAACGTCGACCGGGTCGTCGTCCTCGGCATCGGCGGCAGCTACCTCGGCGCGAAGGCGCTGTTCGACGCCCTCTGCCACGGCCACCACAACGAGCTCCCCGCCAAGCTGCGGATGGGCAAGCCGCGCGTCTACTTCGAGGGGAACGCCCTCGACAACGACGCCCTCCAGGATCTGCTCGAACTCCTCGAAAACACCTGCGTCGACCCGGACATCCCGGAGGAGCGCTGGGGCGTCGTGGTCGTCAGCAAGTCGGGCGGGACGATCGAGACGGCCGCCGCCTTCCGGGCGTTCAAGGCCGAGGCCGCCAAGTACTACGGCCCGAAGGACCCGATCCTCAAGCAGGTGGTCGTCCCGGTCACCGGGCCGAAGGGCCGGCTGCGGGATCTGTGCAAGGCCGAGGGCTACGCCGACGACGACATCCTGACCATCCCCGACGACGTCGGCGGCCGGTTCAGCGTGCTCACCCCGGTCGGCCTGCTGCCGGCCGCGGTCATGGGGCTCGACGTCCGCGCCCTGCTGCTCGGGGCGGCCACCATGACCAAGCGGTTCCTGGAGGAGCCGTTCGAGCGGAACCCGGTCCTCCAGTACGCGGCGGTCAACTACCTGCTGACCGAGGAGGGGAAGAAGCCGACGCGGGTGCTGGCCTGCTGGTCGAAGAAGCTGGAGGCGGTCGGCTGGTGGTACGACCAGCTGCTGAGCGAGAGCCTGGGCAAGTTCGGCCGGGGGCCGACGCCGGTCACCGCGGTGTACAGCCGGGATCTGCACAGCCGGGGCCAGCAGCACCAGGACGGCACCCGGGACAAGGTCATCACCAACCTCGTGGTGAAGACCGCCAAGCACCCGCCGGTCCAGATCGGGATGGCCGACCGGAACGAGGACGACCTGAACCAGTTCAGCCGGAAGGGCTACCCGGACCTGCTCGACGCCGCCCTGAGGGGGACGACCGAGGCCTACGCCGACGCCGCCCGGCCGACGGCCGACCTGATTCTGCCGACGCTGACCGAGCACACGATCGGCCAGCTGATGCAGATGCTGATGCTGGCGACGGTGGTCGAGGGCCGGCTGATGGGGATCAACCCCTACGGCCAGCCCGGGGTAGAGGCGTACAAGGCGAACATGGTGCGGAACCTGAAGGCCGTCCCCAACCTGCCCAAGGGCGAGGTCCGCGACCAGACGAAGGGCGTTTGAGTTGGTTGTCAGTTGCCAGTTGCCAGTTGCCAGTCGTCACCAAATACGGGGTGGTGTCTCCCGGGACTAGCCTCGCTGGCCGACAACTGGTAACTGACAACTTCTCCTATCCAGGACCGCCCCGTGGACCTTCGCCCCCTCGGCCGCACCGGCCTGCGCGTGTCGTCGCTCTCGCTCGGCGGGGCGGCGATGGGCCAGCAGTACGGCCCCGTCTCCGCGACCGAGGTGGCCGACACCGTCCGCGCCGCGCTCGACGCCGGGGTGAACCTCATCGACACGGCCGCCTACTACGGCAAGGGGCTGTCCGAGGAGCTGATCGGCGCGGCGCTGGCCGGCGGGCTGCGCGAGAGGGTGGTCATCTGCACGAAGGCCGGCCGGCTCGACCGGGCCGCGTTCGACTTCACCCCGGCCGGGATGCGCCGGTGCTTCGAGGCGTCGCTCCGGCGGCTCCGCACCGACCACGTCGACATCCTCCTCGCCCACGACGTCGAGTTCGCCGACGACTTCGAGCGGGTCTTCACCGAGACCGCGGACGTGCTGCACGCGCTGAAGCGGGAGGGGAAGTGCCGGTTCGTCGGCGTGTCGTGCTACCCGCTCGGCCTGCTCCGGACGGCGATCGAGCGGTGCGAGCTGGACGTGGTCGTCAGCTACGCCCACTACACGCTCCAGAACACCCGACTGCTGACGGACCTCCTGCCGGCGGCGGAGGCCCGGGGGGTGGGGGTGCTGAACGCCTCGCCGCTGGCGCTGGGGCTGCTGACCCACCAGGGTCCGCAGCCGTGGAACCCGGCCCCGGCGGAGGTCAAGGCGGCGTGCGCGGCGGCGGCCGACCTGTGCCGGTCCCGCGGCGCCGACCTGGCGCAGCTGGGGATGCAGTTCTGCTACGCCGAGCCGAGCATCCCCAGCACGATCACCGGCACCGCCAAGGCGTCCGAGCTGGCGGCGAACCTGCGGTCCATGCGCGAGCCGATCGACGCCACACTGCTGGCCGCCGTGCAGGCCGTCCTCGCCCCGGTGAAGGACTTGTCGTGGCTGTCCGGCCGGTGGGGACGGTAGGCGGCACGGACGGGGAACTCAAGGTGATGGGGGGACTTGGCCAGGAACTCGGGATGCGACTGCCGCCAACACGCTGAACCGCGTGGCAAGTTCGTTGAGGAGATGATCGAACGTCATGCAATACACCTTCCTGGAGTTCACGAGAACGTGATCCGTCCGCCAGTCGAGTCGGAGCTTTTCTCCGGCGCTGAGGTGTTGATCGCGGCCGATGACCAGCACTGCTTCGAAGTTGATTTCAGGTCGCCCGAACCGGCCAACAAGGTCCGCACCACTGGTCCGATCGAGTTTGTAGCACCAGTCCACGACCTGGCTGAATCCGTGGTCGAACCGACGCCCCCACTCGCGCGTCGCCTTCGCCCCCTTTTGCTCGAAGACGCTGTTCGGCCGTGCGTCCTCGAACTCGATGAAGCAGTACGCCCCCGTCGACCACTGGCCGACCGCGAGGTCGCAGGCGAAGTCGCCGAACACGTCGAACTCGTAGGCGATCCGGTCCGCCCACGCGATCCGGGAGTTGAACATGCCCAGAAGCACCGCGAGCTGGGGCCGGGCGCGAAAGAACGGCAGCACGTCGGCCGCCTCGCCCAACTCGGCCCGCGACGCGAGGAGAACCCGGAACTCGTCGAGCTGGGCGCGGCACTGCTCCAGTTCGAGGGCGACCGTGTCGAAGTGTTTCATCCCGCCCGGCCCGCCCCGGCCGTTTGGTACTGCGCCAGGAACAGCCGGAGGGTGTCGTCCCGCAGGATGTCGAGGAGTTCCGCCCGGCCGACGGGCTGGGGCAGGATAAACGCCCAGAACCCGCCGGGGATTGGGACCATGCGAAGCGCCCACCCGCCCTGATCCCGCTTGACGACCTGTCCGGGCCAGTCGTCGGGCGGGGTATCCAGGAGGCCGACGACGGTGCGGACCGCCGCCTCGCGCGTCTCGGGCTCTAGGGTCGAAAGGGCGGTCCGGGCGCGCGGGCGTAACGTCACGCTGCTTTCAAAGCGTGCCTGGTCCAGCGCGTCCGGGGTTCCGTACACGAGCCGAGGGCCGTCGGGGGCCGCCACCCGCTCGTAGAGGTGCGCCGGGGACGGGTCGGTTGCCTCCCCGCGTAGCTGCCGCGCCCAGTCGTCCGGCGACGGCATGAGGACAAACTGCCGCACGCGGGAGCCCGATTCGACCGACTGGATACTCGCGTGAGTGCCGAGCAACTCGGCCTCGATTTCGCGGCCGTCGTAGGGGCCGCCGACGAATCGAAGTTCCATCCGACCGACCTCGCCCGGGCGCCGGGAGTTGAGCTACCTGGGATTCTACCCGATCGGCCCGCGGCGAAGAACACGCCAGATCGTGCGCGGCGGTCCGATACAACAGCGGGCAGGATCTCGGTCACACCCCGAGTCCGGTCTCGTCTCACCCCAGGTCGCCCATGCCGTCGCGCCCCGCACCGTGGATTGCCGCCGTCGCCGGGGTTGCCCTTCTCGTCGTCACCCGGCCGGGGCCGGCCGCCCCGCCCACCGACGCCGACATGCTCGCCCCGTTCCCCCACCCCAAGGGGTACGTCTGCCACCGCCTCACGGAACCCGCCGCCGTCGACGGCGCGCTCGGCGACAAGGGCTGGGCGGCGGTGCCCTGGTCCGAGGCGTTCGTGGACATCGAGGGCGACCGCCGGCCCGCCCCGCGGCACCGCACCCGCGTCAAGATGGCCTGGGACGACCAGGCTCTCTACGTCGCCGCCGAGCTGCAAGAGCCGCACGTCTGGGGCACGCTCACCGAGCACGACGCGGTCATCTTCCACGACAACGACTTCGAGCTGTTCCTCGACCCGGACGGCGACAACCACGCCTACGGCGAGCTCGAACTCAACGCCCTCAACACCACCTGGGATCTGCTCCTCACCAAGCCATACAAGGACGGCGGCAAGGCGGTGAACGCCTGGGAGGTCACCGGCCTGAAGACCGCTGTGAAGGTGGACGGCACCCTGAACGACCCGCGCGACACCGACACCGGCTGGACGGTCGAGGTCCGCTGGCCGTGGGCCGGGCTGCGCGAGCTCGCCGGCGGCGTCCCGCCGAAGGACGGCGACCGGTGGCGGATCAACTTCTCGCGCGTCGAGTGGGATGTGACGGTCGAGGGCGGGAAGTACAAGAAGGTGCCGAACCGGCCGGAGCACAACTGGGTGTGGTCGCCGCAGGGGGTGATCGACATGCACCGGCCGGAGCGGTGGGGCTACCTCCAGTTCAGCACCGCGGCGGCGGGCACGGTCGCGTTCCGCCCGGACCCCGACTGGGAGGCCCGCGACCTCCTCCACCGCGTCTACTACGCCCAGCGGGCCTACCGCGTGAAGACCGGCCGGTTCGCCACGACCCCCGCCGACTTGGGGCTGACGCTCCCCCCGGGCCGGGTGACGCTCGGGGCGACGCGGACCGGCTTCGAGGCGGCGTGGCTCGACCCCGCCGGCCGGCCGAAGCTGACGGTCACCCACGACGGCCAGTGCCGGCGGGAGTGAGGCCGCGTGGGGTCGTGACCGCCCCCGGGTGGCTGTCGGCCGGGGCGGCCGGTTTCTCCAGCTTTTCCGCGCAACCCGCCCGGCCGGCGGCGTTCCGACAGTGGGGATCGCCCACCCCCACCAACCGAGACGCCGCCATGAAACTCACGCTGCTTTCGGCCGCCGCCGCCGCGGCCCTGACCGTCGGGGCCGGCACCGCGTCGGCGCAGTACCCGGTCCTGGTCCCGCACCGCAACCACTTCCACGTCGTCCCCGCGTACCCGGTGGCACCGACCTACGGGAGCTACGGCTACTTCCGGTACAACCCGTACTCCGGCTCCACCAGCCTCGGGTTCGGCCGGAGCTACTCCCCCGGCTTCGGCTACGGCGGCTACTACGGATCGCCGTGGGGCGGGCACCACCACGGCCACCACCACCACGGTCACCACCACCACGGTCACCACCACCACCGCTGACCCCCGTCAGGGCCGTCGCCCGCGCCCGGCCGGCTCCTGGTCCCTGTGGTGCGGGGTTCGCCCCCTCACCCCGCGTGCTGCGCCGCGTCCCTTTCCCCCCCGGGGTGCTTCGTTGCATCCCTCGGGGAGTGGGGCGATCTGACCGGTGATGAAGACCACACGTCCCACGACCAAGTCGGTGTCGGCCTTCGCCCGGAAGGCTCTCGCGGTGGCCCGAGACACCCTCCCGACCTACCACTCGACATTCCCCCGGCAGGACTAACCCCCGCACGGCCGTCGGCTCGACCGGGTACGAGGCCCGGGCGGTCCGCCGGCACTTCGTGGTGTCCGGCCGCCGGGCCCGCCAGCGGCACTGGTCCGAAGCGGACGGCCATCTCCGGCACCCGCTCCCACCTGATCCTGGCGACGGCCGTCACCCGCGGCCCGACCCGGGGCGCCTCGCACCTCGTCCGGGCCGCCGTCCGGAACCACCCGATCGACACCCTGCGGGCCGACACCGGGTACGACTCGGAGGCCAACCACGCCGTCCCCCGGGAGAAGCCGCGGGGCTCCCGGTCGAGGCGGGTATACGGCCAGCGGGTGCAGATCGAGAGCGGGTTCCGCCGCGGCACGCGGGTGAGGGGCAAGCCACGCCAGACGACAAGTCAGTCCCTACACCACCCCCAGCCCCCACCTTCGCCCCTCACCCGGAGCTTCACATGGAGTACGTCAACCTCGGCCGGACCGGCGTGAAGGTGTCCCGGGTCTGCCTTGGCTGCATGACCTACGGCAGTCCGGCGTGGCGGCCGTGGGTGCTGGACGAGGCCGCCAGTCTGCCGTTCATCCGCCGGGCCTGGGAGGCGGGGGTCAACTTCTTCGACACCGCCGACGTGTACTCGGACGGGGCGAGCGAAGAAGTCCTCGGCCGGGCGCTGCGGGAGTTGTCGGTCCCGCGCGAGCAGGTGGTGGTGGCGACCAAGGTGTTCTTCCCGACCGGGAAGACCCCGAACGAGCGCGGCCTGTCGGCCAAGCACGTCCGCCACGCCCTCGACAACAGCCTACGACGGCTCCAGCTCGACTACGTAGACCTGTACCAGATCCACCGCTTCGACCCGTCCACGCCGGTGGAGGAAACCCTGTCCGCGCTCGACGCTGCGGTGAAGGCCGGGAAGGTGCTGCACGTCGGGGCGTCGAGCATGTTCGCGTGGCAGCTGGCGAAGATGCTCCACACCTCCGACCGGCTCGGGCTGGCCCGGTTCGTGACGATGCAGAACCACTACAACCTCGTCTACCGCGAGGAGGAGCGGGAGGTGAACCCGCTCTGCCGGGACGAGGGGCTCGGCCTCCTCCCCTGGAGCCCGCTGGCCCGCGGCTTCCTGGCCGGCAACCGCAGCAGGCAGGACCGCGGCGAAACGAGCCGGGCGAAGACCGACGACTTCGCCCACTCGATGTACTACCGCGACGACGACTTCGCCGTGGTGGACCGGGTGGCCAAGGTCGCGGAGGCCCGCGGCGTGCCGCACGCCCAGGTCGCGCTCGCCTGGCTCCTGCACCAGCCGGGCGTGACGGCCCCGATCGTCGGCGCGTCCAAGCCGCACCACCTGGACGATGCGCTGGCGGCCGTGCCGCTGGAGCTCGACGTCCAGGAGTTGAAGGCGCTGGAGGAGCCGTACCGCCCGCACCCCGTCCTCGGCCACTCGTGACCCGGGCGAGGCCGGCCCGTCGTAGACGATAACGGTTATCACCCCGGCCGCCGCCCGCCGGAGCTCCGCCGGACGGCATTCCCGACCGGGTAGGCGAGAGCGGCCGGAGTTCGCCATGCTGCGGCAGCACACGACGGTGCGGCTGTCCGCCGACTACTTCCAGTTCTACCTGTGGGACCGGGGGATGACCGACCAGACCCCGGAGGAGTACACGGACGAAGACGTGCGGCGGCGGATCAAGACCGGGCCGCACGTGGTCGTCATCCAGCCCGCGCGGAACAGGGCCGTCCCCGTAGTCGTCGAGGTCCACGACGCCGAGCCGCCGTACACCCCGGGCTCGTGGGACCACATCGCCGAGGCGAGTCTGCACCTGCCGACGGGCCGGCTGCAGGTCCACGAATGCACCGGCGGGGCCGTCGCCGAGTTCGCGGTCGATCCCGGGTGGTACAAGGTCCGGTCATTTCACGGCGGCCTTGGCACGCTCGACGAGTCCGGGCTGGACGGTCAGGACCACTACCTGGCGGTACTCTGGCCGGCCCCACCCGCGGGGGTGACGGTCGTGAAGCAGTGGGAGCCGCCGCCGGCGACGTGACCCAGACCAGAACCGACTGTTGAATCGATGGCGTTGGTGAGCCCGGCGTCCGCCCGCCGGTGGTTCGGGTGTTTTGGGAGCCCAGAGGGCGGTAGTGTAGCCCGGGGTGCAACCCCGGGCGGGCCTCCGGCGGAGGTCGAAACGCACATCCCCGTGCGACACCGCAGAGGCCGCCCGGGGTTGCACCCCGGGCTACACTACCGCCCTCCGGGCTCCCAAAGAGCCACCAACAGCCCCGGCCCCGCGCACATCCCGAACGAATGAAGTCGTGGAAGGTTCGGCCTGAAGTGCGGGGATTCGAGCGCCCGGGGCACCTCCCCGGGCGTGGTCGCTTATTGGGCGTTTCACGGCTGACTCCCGGGGGCGTAAGGGGGAGTTGTCCACCTTCTGCCCCCTCGGCAGAACCGGCGCGGCCGGTACAGGGTGTGCATCCCACTCTTGCCCTGCCCTCGCCCGCCCGACCCCCGCTGGGAGTAACCAGACATGCCGCACCGCAAGAAGAAGCACAACGCCGTCATCGGCGTGTTCGAGACCAAGGCCCGGGCCGAGCAGGCGGTGGCCGACCTCCAGGCGGCCGGGTTCGCCGAGTCGGACATCGGCATGGTCCACCGCGACGAGGAGGGGAAGACGGTCAAGACCGGCGCGGCCGACGAGACTAACGCCGCCGAAGGGGCCGCCGTCGGCGCGGCCGCCGGGGCCGGGGCGCTGGCCCTGGGGTCGCTGGCGGTGTCGTTCGGCGTGATCCCGGTGGTCGGCCCGATCCTGGCCGTCGGCCCGCTGGCCGCGGCCCTCATCAGCGCCGCCGGCGGGGCCGCCGCGGGCGGGGTGGTCGGGGCGCTGGTCGGCTGGGGCATCCCGGAGGAGGACGCGACCTACTACGAGAGCGAGGTCGCGGCCGGGCGGTATCTGGTCACCGTCGAGGCGGGCGACCGGGCGACCGAGGCGCAGGCCGCCATGCACCGGCACGGCGGGTTCGACCGCTCGGCGTGGGCGGCCGTCCGCGCCGACCGGGCCAACACCCTGGCCGACGGCGGGATGCGGACCGAGGACGGGCGGGTGATCCGGCTCCAGGAGGAACACCTGAAGGCCCGCAAGCAGCCGGTCGAGACCGGGGCCGTGCGGGTCCGCAAGGAGGTCCACACCGAGCACCAGCAGATCAACGTCCCGGTCGAGCGGGAAGAGGTGGTGATCGAGCGCCGGGCGGCCGCCGGCCGCGCCGGGGCGGGCGAGGTCAAGGCCGAGGAGATCCGCATCCCGGTGAAGGAGGAGCGGATCCACGTGACCAAGGAGACGGTGGCGAAGGAGGACGTGACGGTCGGGAAGCGCAAGGTCCACGACACCCAGACGGTGGCCGGGGACGTGCGGAAGGAAGAACTCGTGGTCGAGTCGGAGGGCGGGGCGAAGGTCCGCCAGACCGGTTCCCGCGCCCACAAGTGAGGTGTGCGAGCCGGAAATGCCAGCGGGCGGGGTTTCCCCGCCCGCTGGCATTTCTAGCAACCGGCCGGTGCGAAGGCGCCCGGGGCGTTGCCCCGGGCTATGCTATCCCAGCCCTTCGGGCCGAAGAGACCCTCTGGTCTTCAGGCCAACGGCCTGGGATTCGATAGCCCGGGGCAACGCCCCGGGCGCCCTACCGGGCAACCAGACTCGGTATCAGGCCTCCACGACCTCGATCACCACGCACGAGACGTTGTCGCGCGAGCCCTGGTCGAGGGCGAGCTGGCCGAGCGCGTCGGCACACTGCTGCATGTCCTCCGCCTCGCTGACGACGGACGCGAGCTGCTCGTCGGGCACGACGCCGGTCAGCCCGTCGGTGCAGAGGAGGAACCGGTCGCCGTCCTGCACCGGGACCACGGTCACGTCCGGGCCGTCACCGACCTCCTTGCTCCCGAGGTACTTCCACAGCACGTTCTTGAAGCGGTGGTCCTTCGCCTCGGCGGGGGAGATGGTCTTGGCCTCGACCAGCGCCTGGGCGAGCGAGTGGTCCACGGTGAGCTGCTGGATCTTCCCCTTGCGGACGAGGTAGGCTCTGCTGTCGCCCACCCCGGTGACGAACACCTCGCCCGCCTTCCGCCAGATCGCCATGACCACCGTCGTGCCCATGTTCTTCATGTCTTTGTCGAGGGCACCCATCGCCATGATTTCTTCGTTCGCCTGGACGATGGCCCGGCGCGTCACGGCCTTGACCGACTCCTGGTTCAGGTTCGACGTGAGGTTCTTGCGCAGCTCCCGGGGCACGATCTCGACCGCCCGCTTGCTGGCGATCTCGCCGGCCGCCTGCCCGCCCATGCCGTCGGCGACGACGTTCACGGTCAGGTCGGGGAACTGCTTGACGTCCACCGAGTCTTCGTTGTTCTCACGGTAGTTGCCGAGAAGGCTGCACTTACCGATGTTCAGGGTGAACGCCATCGTGCCAACCCTCGTGCCCGGACCGTGGTCGGTGCGTAGCTCCGCCCGCGGGAGATGATTTTCACCTTACACCGCGCGCCACCGTCCTGCAACGCGCGGGCGGCGAATCCGGGGTTTCCCCCCCCCGGCCCGCAAGTCACATTCCGCACGCCCTTTCGGGACGCGGGGGGACAGTTTCGGGTCGCCTTCCCCGGCCCCCCGGGAGTGGGTACACTCCGCCCCCGCCGACCTTTCGCGGGGTCAGCGGGGATGGGGGTGCGGCATGGCGGCCGAACGGGTAGTTCTCGTCCACGACTGGCTGACCGGGATGCGCGGCGGCGAGAAGTGTCTCGAACCGCTCGCCCGCCGCTGGCCCACCGCCCGGCTGCTCACCCTCCTCCATAAACGCGGAAGCGTGTCGCCGGAGATCGCCGGACTGGACATTTCTCCCAGCCCCCTTAACCGGCTCCCTCGCGTCGATCGCTACTACCGGTACCTCCTCCCCCTCATGCCGTTCGCGGCCGGGTGGCGGGTCGAGGACGCCGACCTCGTCGTCAGCCTGAGCCACTGCGTCGCCAAGAGCGCCCGCCCGCCGGCCGGGGTGCCGCACGTGAGCTACTGCTTCACGCCGATGCGCTACGCCTGGCACATGCAGGGGGCGTACTTCCGGGCCGGCGGCCTCCGCGGCCGGGTGAAGGCCGCCGCCGTGGACGCCCTCATGGGCCGCATCCGCAGCTGGGACCGCCGCACCGCCGAGCGGGTCACGCACTTCGTCGCCATCAGCCAGACCGTCCGCGCGCGCATCCGCGAGTGCTACGGCCGCGACAGCGTGGTCATCTACCCGCCGGTGGACACCGACTTCTACACCCCCGCCCCGGTGCCGCGGGAGGACTTCTACCTCGTGGTGTCCGCCCTCGCCCCGTACAAGCGGTTCGACCTCGCCGTGGACGCCTGCGTGAAGCTCGGCCGGAAGCTGGTGGTGATCGGCAGCGGGCAGGACGAGAAGAAGCTGCGGGCGAAGGCCGCCCCCGGGGTCACGTTCCTGGGCTGGCAGCCGGACGAGGTCATCCGCGACCACCTGCGCCGGGCGAAGGCGCTGCTGTTCCCGGGCGAGGAGGACTTCGGCATCGTGCCCCTGGAGGCCCAGGCGTGCGGCTGCCCGGTGGTCGCGTTCGGCCGCGGCGGGGTGACCGAAACCGTCCGCGCCTTGGGTGACGGCCCTGACCCGACCGGCGTGTTCTTCGCCGAGCAGACGGCCGACGCCGTCGCGGACGCGGTGGGGCGGTTCGAGCGGGAGGCGGACCGGTTCGACCCGCGGGCGGCCCGGCGGAACGCCGTGCGCTTCCGCAAGGCGCGCTTCGAGGCTGAACTGTTCGACTACCTCGACGGAGTCACGGGCCGCCTGCCGGCGCCCCGGGAGGCGGCGTAGTGACCGCTGGACACAAGGGCGGTGTTCCGTCACGATAATATCACGACGGACGCACCACCGAGACCCACCATGACCACCGCCGCCCCCCCAGCTGCCGAGCGCCGGGTCGCCACCCGCCGCCAGCCGGCAATGGGGACCGTCTTCCGCCTCGACACCGACGGCCCGCCCGAGATCGGCCTGATCTGGAACATCTCGCTCACCGGCGTGAGCATGCTCCGCAACGACCCGCCGGCGGCCGGCACGCGCCTCACCGGGCTGCTCGAAACCATGACCGACGCCCACGCCATCCGGGTGGGGCTGACGGTCGTCCACGTCAAGCAGCTGGACACCGGCGACTTCTTCGTCGGCGCGCACTTCGACCAGCCGCTGACCGACGAGCAGCTCCGCCCGTTCGTGTCGTAAACCCGGCCGCCCCGGCCGGTATCCTCTGGTGCCGCCGACCGTCTCCGGCGGCACTCCCAGGACTGCTCCGATGCTCACGCTCCGCCGCGGCTCCGACCGGGGGACCACCCGGATCGGCTGGCTCGACAGCTGGCACACGTTCTCGTTCGGCGACTACTATGATCCGGCCCACCACCACTACCGCGCCCTGCGCGTGCTGAACGACGACCGGGTGGCCCCCGGCGGCGGGTTCGACACCCACGGCCACCGGGACATGGAAATCCTCACCACCGTGCTGGCCGGCCGGCTCGAACACAAGGACAGCATGGGGAACGGCGAGGTGATCCGCCCCGGCGAGTGGCAGGCGATGACGGCCGGGACCGGCATCCTGCACAGCGAGTTCAACCCGTCCCGGAGCGAGCCGACGCACCTGCTCCAGATCTGGGTCATGCCGGACCGGAAGGGGCACACGCCGGGCTACCGGCAGAAGGACTTCCCGGCCGAGGGCGCGGCCGGGCGGTGGCAGTTGGTGGCGTCCCCGGACGGGGCCGACGGGTCGCTGACGATCCACCAGAACGCCCGCGTGTGGCAGACCCGGCTGACCGCGGGGCAGACCGTGCGCCACGACCTGGCGGCCGGGCGCGGAGCCTACCTGCACGTGGCGACGGGCGCCGTGACGGTGAGCGGTCACGCCCTCACCGGCGGCGACGGAGCCTCGGTCGAGGGCGAGCCGGCGGTCGAGGTGACCGGGACCGAGCCGGCGGTGGTGTTGCTGTTCGATTTGGCGTAGTGGTGGTGGGGAGCAGGGCCGAGCCACCTAACCCCCCAGCCCCCTTCCCTGGGAGGGAAGGGGGAGCCCGCGCCGCCATGCTTGCTGGGTTGTGGGGAGGCGTGAGCCGGGCGCGGGTGGGTCGGGGGTGATAACGGTTGTCGCCGCACCTCGGTGAGGCGTGTCCCGGGCGCGGGCCAGTCGGCTCGGTTCATCTCCCCCTTCCCCTAGGAGGGAAGGGGGGCCGGGGGGTTAGGTGGCTCGGCCCTTTCCCCGCGGCGAAGCGCATCACTACTCCGCCTTCTTCCCCCCGCCCCACAGCGGGGCGACGTTCCCGGCGTTCCAGGTGTCCCACATCGCCTGGAGCTGCTTCGCCTTCTCCGGCTCCCGCGCCATCAGGTCCGTCGCCTCGCCGGGGTCGGCCGCCAGGTTGTACAGGCGGGGGGCGGTCACCCCGGGCATGCCGCCGTCGGCCGCGGTGTCGTAGCGGACGAGCTTGTAGCCCCCGTGGCGGACCGCCATCTGCCGCCCGAACCGCCAGTACAGCGCATCGTGCGGCGCGCCGGCCGACTGGCCCGCGAGGAACGGCAGCAGGTTCACGCCGTCGAACCGCCACTCGGCCCGCGCCGGAACCCCGGCGGCGGCGAGGGCGGTCGGGGCGACGTCGAGCTGGATGGCCGGGTGGTCGAACGTGCGCCCCGCCGGGACGCGCCCCGGCCAGGAGACGAAGTACGGCACGCGCACCCCGCCCTCCAGCGTCGTCCGCTTCGAGCCGCGGAAGGGCGCGTTCACGGAGCCGTTGATGGTGGTGCCGGTCATCGTCGGCCCGCCGTTGTCGCTCACGAAGAACACCAGCGTGTTCTCCTCCAGCCGGAGCTCCCGCAGCTTGGCCCGCACGGCGCCGACCGCGTCGTCCATCGACGCCATCATGGCGGCGTAGGTGCGGCGGGTCGGGTTGCCGATTCCTGCGAACCGCCGCAGCCCGTCGTCGGTGGCCTGCATCGGCGTGTGGACGGCGTTGAACGCCAGGTACAGGAAGAACGGCTTCTCCCGGTGCCGCTCCACGAACGCCACCGCCTCGCGCCGGAAGGCGTCGGTGAGGTACTCCTTCTCGTCCACCGGCTGCGTGCCGCGGAGGATCGTGTCGGCCTTCCCCTTGCCGGGGTGGTACGGGTGCGCCCCGCCGAGGAAGCCGAAGAACTCGTCGAACCCGCGCCGCTGGGGGTGGCGCGGGCCGGCCCCGAGGTGCCACTTCCCGACCAGCCCGGTGACGTACCCGGCCGCCCGCAGGTGGTCGGCGAGCGTCCGCTCGGCGAGGGGGAGGCCGGCGTCGGCGCCGGCGGGGTTGAACTCGTGGCCGAAGCGGGTCTGGTAGCGGCCGGTGAGCAGCCCGGCCCGGGTCGGGGAGCAGTACGGGCCGGACACGTAGCCGCTCGTGAGCCGCGTGCCGGCCTTCGCCAGGGCGTCCAGGTGCGGGGTCGGGATGTCGCGGCAGCCGTGGGCGCCCACGTCGGCGTACCCCATGTCGTCGCCCACGATGACGACGACGTTCGGCTTCGGGGCGTCGGCCGCGCGGGCCGGTTGGGCGAACCCGGCCGCGACGGCGGCGGCCAGCAAGACGCGAGACATGAGGCGGCTCCGGGGGTTACCGATCGGCGAGGGCGCCGGCGAGGGCGAGGGCGTGGTCGAGGAGCGGGTCGTAGCCGTCGGGGGTGCAGACGTAGTTCAGCCGGAACACGACCAGCGTCCCGCCCCGCGCCACCACCGTGTACTCGGGCCGCTTCAGACAGCGGTTGACGAACCGCTCCGGGAGGCCGCCCTCGACCCCCCGCGGGTCTTCCGAGTAGATGATGTAGGCCCGGTCGAGGTCCGGGTCGTCGCGGAAGCGGACCCGCTCGCCGCGGGTCAGGTCGTTCACCTCGCCCATCTCCCGCTTCGGGATCAGCACGAAGTCGAGGCCGGCCGGCACCGCCCCGGCCACCGCCGCCTCGGTCTGCTCGGCCTCCACCTCTGCCACCTCGGCGAACCCGCTCCGGCTCCAGCGGTTGACCAACTCCACCCGGGCGCCGCCGACCTCGCCGGCCATGTGGTGCTTCCGCTCCACCTCCCCGCCCATCCGGTAGGCGGCGTCGGCCGCGACCCGCTTGGCCGTCCGCCGGTACTCCAGGCCGGCCTCGTCGGCCCAGCGGACGAGCGCCACGTCGCGGGCCGCGGCGAGGCCCGGGCGGCGGGCGAACCAGGCCGCGATGAGGAACACCACCGGCAGCACCAGCGCCGGCAGGAGGACGAACGCCCGGTCGGCCGCGGGCAGGAGGAACGCCCCCGCGCACGAGCCGACGGCCGACGCCGGCACCATCAGCAGGAGGAAGAAGAAGACCAGCCGGCCGCGGGACACGCGGCCGCGGGCGGCGGCGAGTTCGGTGTCGTTCATGACCCCTTTCGTACCCGGGAATCGGCCCGGCCGCAAGCCTCGCAGAGTTGCCTGATTTTCGGACCGCCGCTTGTGCGGGCCGGCCGGCGCGGGTAGCCTTGAACCGTCGCCTACTCTCCCCCCACCTCGGCGGCCCGAGCTCGCGTCCCGGCCGCCCCCTCTCCCGCGAGGCCGTCATGTTGCACCGGACCCGCCGCGAAGCCCTGGCCGACGTCGGCCGGGGGATGTTCCTGGCCACCCTCGGCAGCGGGGTGTCGGCCGACCTCGGGCTCAGCCCGGCCTGGGCGCAGGACGAGCCCGCCCGGCTCACCTTCGGCGACCTCGACGCGCTCGTCGGCTTCATCGCCGAGACGCCCGCCGACCGCCTCCTCCCCCGGGTCGTCGAGAAGATCCGCTCCGGGACCGACCTGCGCCGGCTGGTGGCGGCCGCGGCCCTGGCCAACGCCCGCGCCTTCGGCGGCGAGGACTACGTCGGCTTCCACACCCTCATGGCCCTGGTCCCGGCCTACCACATGGCCACCGAGGAGGCCGACACCCGCCGCCGGCCGATGGCCGTGCTGAAGGTGCTGCTCCGCAACGCCACCCGGCTCGGCGAGGTGGGTGGGCCGCCGGCCGACACCCTCCGGCCGGTCACGGCGGCCGGCCCCGCGACCGGCGAACAGCTCCGCGACCTCGTCCGCCGCACCGACCTGCCGGGCGCCGAGCGGGCGTTCGCGGCCATGTGCTCCGGCACCACGGCCGACGCCGTGGACGGGCTGATGACGATGGTGGACGACACCACCGAGGTCCACCGCATCGTGCTGGTGTCGCGGTCGATCGACCTGCTCGACTTCGTCGGCCGGGAGCAGGCCCACACCATGCTCCGGCAGTCGGTCCACTACTGCGTCAAGAGCGAGCGGCACCCCAACCAGGTGGCCCACAGCCAGGAGATCCGGACCCTCCTGCCGCGGCTGCTCGACCAGCACAAGCTCCTGGCCAAGGCGCCCGGCACGCGGCGGCCGGACGACGCGTGGCTGACCGCGTTCTCCGACACGCTGTACCGGAGCAGCCCCGCCCAGGCCGCCGAGGCCGCGGCCGCCGCGCTGGCCGAGGGGATCGCCCCGGACGCCGTCGCCGAGGCGGTGTCGCTGGCGGCCAACCAGCTCGTGCTGCGCGACGAGGGCCGGCCCCAGGCCTGGGCGCAGGCGAACAAGCCCGCCGGCAGCTGTCACGGCGACTCGGTCGGCGTCCACGCCTGCGACACGGCCCACGCCTGGCGGGCCATCACCCGCGCCGGCGGCCGGCGGACGGCGGTGTCGAGCCCGGTGATGGCCGCCTACCAGGTGGCCCGCGACCGGGGGAACCGGCCCGAGTTCCTCACCTGGACGCCCTACCCCCGGCCGGAACACGCCGAGCGGGTCCGCGGCGTCCCGGCCGACTCGCTGCTGAAGGAGTTGGAAGGGGCGATCGGGGACAAGGACCAGGCCCGGGCCACCGCGCTCACCCAGCGCATCGGCGAGGTGAACCCGTCCGCCGCGCCCGCCCTGTTCTCGCTCCTGCGCGGGTTCGCCATCGCCGACGACGGGGCGTTGCACGCCGAGAAGTACTACCGTACCGCGACGGACGAGTTCGCCGTCGGCCGGCCGGCGTTCAAGTGGCGCCAGCTGGTGGCCCTGGCGCGGGTGACGGCCAGCGCCCACGGCTACCCGGCGCCCCGCCACCGCGAGGCTCTCGACCTGCTGACCGGGTGACCGATGACCTGCGACGTGATCGTGGCGGGCGTGGGCGGGATGGGGTCGGCGGCGTGCTTCGAGCTGGCCCGGCGGGGGCTGCGGGTGGTCGGGCTGGAGCAGTTCCAGCCCGGCCACGCCCGCGGCAGCTCCCACGGCCGCACCCGCATCATCCGCACCGCCTACTACGAACACCCGGACTACGTGCCGCTCCTGCGCCGGGCCTGGGAGCGGTGGTACGAACTCGAACAGCTGAGCGGCCGGCACCTCCTCACCGAATGCCCGTGTCTGATGGTCGGCCCCGAGGCCGGTGAGGTGGTCACCGGCGTGCGGGCCGCCGCGCGCGCCCACGGCCTCGCCGTCGAGAGCCTGACCGCAGCTGACGTGGCCCGCCGCACGCCGTTCCGCTTCCCGGACGACTACGCCGGCGTGCTGGAGCAGTCGGCCGGGTTCCTGGCCGTCGAGGAGTGTGTGCGGGCACACGCCCTCCTGGCGGTGGGGCACGGGGCCGAGCTGCGGACGGGCGAGACCGTCCGGTCGTGGAAGGCGACCGGCACCGGCGTGGAGGTGACGACCGACCGCGCCACCTACCGCGCCGGCCGGCTCGTCGTGACGGCCGGCGCGTGGGCGACGCGGCTCCTCGCCGGCCTGGGCGTGCCGCTGACGGTGATGCGGCAGGTGATGACGTGGTTCCGCACCGACCCGGCCCTGGTGCGGCGCGACCGCTTCCCGATCTTCCTGGCGGACGTGCCCGGCGGCCCGTTCTACGGGCTACCGGCGGTCGACGCCGACGGGGTGAAGGTCGCCCGCCACTACGGCGAGCCGGAACTCCCCGACCCGGACGGCGTGAACTGGACCCACACGCCGGCCGACTTCGAGCCGGTGGACGCCTTCCTCCGTGCGCACTCGACACTCCCGCACTGGTCGCCGTCGCACGCCGAGGTGTGCCAGTACACCCTCACGCCGGACCGGCACTTCGTCATCGATACGCACCCGGAGTTCCCGCAGGTGGTGCTCGCCTGCGGCTTCTCGGGCCACGGGTTCAAGTTCGCGTCGGTGGTCGGCGAGGTGCTGGCGGACCTCGCCACCGCCGGCCGGACCGCCCACCCCATCGGGATGTTCGCGGCCACCCGCCGCCCGACCGCCCCCGCTCGCCCGGCCGACTGACACACCAGCGGATGGTTCGATAGGCCGCCCGGGGCGATCGGAGCTCAGCCCTTCGGGTGCTCGGTTGAATCGATGACGTTGGCGAGCGCGACGTCTGGCCGCCGGTGGCTCGGGTGCTTCGGAGCCCGGAGGGCGGGAGGCGTGTAGCCCGGGGTGCAACCCCGGGTGGGCCTCCGGCGGAGGTCGGAGTGCATGTCCCCCGGGTGACCCCGCGTCGGCCGCCCGCCCGCGCGGTCGCCGGTCAGCTCCCGGGAGGCGTTCCGACGGGGTGCGGGCGGAGGTTCGGCAGGAGGGCCGTCAGCAGCCCGAGCAGCGGCAGGAACGAACACACCCAGTAGACGTACCCGATGCTCGTCCGGTCCGCGAGCCAGCCGAGGGCGGCCGCCCCGACCCCGCCCATGCCGAACGCGAACCCGAAGAACAGGCCCGCCACCAGGCCCACCCGGCTCGGCAGGAGCTCCTGGGCGTACACCATGATGGCCGAGAACGCCGACGCCAGCACCAGCCCGATGGGGACCGTCAGGACGGTCGTCCAGAACAGGTTCGCGTGCGGCAGCGCCAGGGTGAACGGCAGCACCCCCAGGATGGACCCCCAGATGACCGCCTTGAACCCGACCCGGTCGCCGACCGGGCCGCCGGCGACCGTCCCGACCGCCACCGCCCCGAGGAAGACGAACAGCCGGACCTGCGCGTCCGGGACGGACACCCCGAACGTGTCGATCAGGTACAGCGTGTAGTAGCTCGTCAGGCTGGCGAGGTAGAAGTACTTCGAGAAGATCAGGCACAGGAGCACGCCGACCGCGAACGCCGCCCGCCGGGGCGGGACGGGCGCGGCGGCCGCGGCCCGCACCACCGCCGCCCGCCCGACCATCCTGGCCCGATACCACACGCCGACCCGGGCCAGGATGGCCATCGCGGCGACGGCCGCGACCGAGAACCAGGCCAGACTCGCCTGCCCGCGCGGGACGACCACGAACGCGGCCAGCAGCGGGCCGGCCGCCGACCCGGCGTTCCCGCCGACCTGGAACAGCGACTGGGCCAGCCCGTGCCGGCCGCCGGACGCCAGCCGGGCCACCCGCGACGCCTCCGGGTGGAACACGGCCGACCCGACCCCGACCAGCGCGGCGGCCATGAGGATGAGCGGGAACGTGTCGGCGACCGACAGCAGCACCAGCCCGGCCAGCGAGACGGCCATCCCGGCCGCGAGCGAGTATGGGAGCGGCCGGCGGTCGGTGTACAGCCCGACGGCCGGCTGGAGGACCGAGGCGGTCAGCTGGAACGCCAGGGTGATGAGCCCGACCTGGGTGAAGGTGAGCGCGTAGTCGTCTTTGAGGAGTGGGTAGACGGCGGCGATGAGGGACTGGATGGTGTCGTTCAAGAGGTGGGAGACGCTCAGCGCGACGACGACCGCGAATGCCGTCCCCTCACCCCGCCGCTCCGGCCCGTTCTGCCCCACCACCAGCCTCCGTTCCGGTCCGCCCGATGACCCCGCCCGCCGGGCCGGCATCCCGCCGACCCGGCACGGGGTATTGTAGGATCTCCGCACCGGACGGGGGCGCCGGCGGGCGGGCTCACCCGGCCCCGGCATCGGTCCACTCGGCCGGCCGCGGGCCCGGGATGGGGTCTTCGACCGAGTCCCAGAACAGGTCGTAGGCGGTGCGGTCGTCGGGCGTGTCATTGGGGGTCATTGGAGAGGTCTCCCTGGAGGTGCGGGCGGGAGGGTGGGCGAACCCCGCCCCATAATCCCCCCGCCCCCACCCGCCTGTAAAGGCCGCGCTCTCCGGTCGTCCCGCTAATTCCCTCCAACCCCACAGCCTCTCCCGGTCGTGGAAGGCCGAGGAAATGGGCGGGGCGGGCAAGCCGGGAACCCTCGCCGGTCAGCCGATGATAAACGCACAAATGCCGGTTTGTCACGCCTTAGGGAACACGCCCTGAAGATGATTGGTACGGTCGTTGCTTTCCCCCCCGCGTCTCTAGCCACACGGAGGGGTGATGAATCCGGCCCGGAATTCAACGGTCCTCGTCGTCGACGACGACACCGCCGTCCGCCAGACGCTCGGGGCGATGGTCGAGCACATCGGCTACGCGGCCCGGCTGGCCGCCAGCGGCCCGGACGGGGTGCGGGTGTACCGCCGCCACCGCGACGAGATCGCCGCGGTCGTCCTCGACGTGCTGATGCCGGGGCAGGACGGGCCGCAGACCCTGGACGAGCTGCGGGCGGTGAACCCGGACCTGCCGTGCGTGTTCCTGACCGGGAACAGCGGCGGCTACACGCGGCAGGAGCTGGAAGGGCGGGGGGCGGTTCTTCTCGCCAAGCCCGTCGGGGTCGCCGACCTGGATCGGGCGATTCGGGCCGCGAGCGGGCGGGGTGAGGCCGCGTCCGGTTGATCCGCCGTCCCCGGCGAACCGGACGTGGTGTCCGGGATGACACACGCCCCGCCGCACGGCACGAGCCAGTGCGGCGGGGCGTGTGTCATCCCGACCCGGTGCAATCGGCCGGCCACCCGGGGGCTACTCCTTCGCGGCCGGGGCGGCGGGCACGCGCTCCCCCTGCCCGGCCAGCCGGACCACCTCGACCACGTCCACGTTCGCGCCGCCGCCGGCGCCGCCGACGAGCGCCACCGCGTCCGGCCCGAGCGGGACCAGCCGGGCCACCATCCGCTTCTGGACGGCCTCCCCGACCTTCTCCCAGGCCGCCCCGTCCGCCGCCAGCCGGTACACCGGCCCGGCCGACGTGTTGACCACCAGCCGGCCGTTCACGGCCGCCGCCGCCGGGGAGAAGGCCGTCCGGTCGGCCCCGGGCAGCTCGGGCGCTGTGGTCCACGCCAGGGTGTCCGCGTCCAGCACGTCCACCCGCCGGTCCGTCCCGTCCGGCCCCATGCCGGCGATCACGTACACCTTCGACCCGACCGCGGCCGCCGTCAGCGCCCGCCGCCGGAACGGCTGCGGGACCGGCTTCCACGCCGGAGCCTTGGCCGCCAGGTCGAGGACCAGGGTGGTGTCGTGCCACACCGGGGCGTCCTTCCCCCGCTGGTTCCACCCGCCGACCACCACCAGCTTGTCCCCGACCGCCACCACGTCGTGCGACGACCGCCCGGCCGGCAGCGGCGGCAGGGCTTCCCAGGTGCGGGTCGCCGGGTCGAACCGGGCGGCGTCCGCCCGCGAGTGGTTGTCGGACGGCGTGCCCGGGGCGTTCCGCGGCTCCATACCGCCGACCCGGTACACCTTCCCGCCGTGGGCGGCGAGGTTCAGCCCCTGGAGGATGGGGCCGCCCGGCAGTTCCTCCCACTTGGTCCCGCCCGCCAGCTTCAGCCGGTGGAACGTGCCGAGCACGGCCGACGTGTCATAGGAGTGCGTCTTGCCCGCGTGCCCGCCGTAGACGTACAGGTAGCCGTCGGACACGACCGCCCCGAGGCTGGAGGCCGCCTTGGGCAGGGGCGGGAACGGGCTCGCGGCGGCGGCCGCCGGGGCCGCGGCCGCCGGGTGCTCGTCCACCGTCACCACCAGGGTGGCGTACCGGCGGACCTCCTCGTAGGCCTTCCCCTCCCGCTTCCCGGCCGCCGCCTCGACGCGCTTGCCGTAGGCCGCGAACCGCCCCGTGCCCGGGAACCCGGGCGTCCGCCCGTCGGCCCCGGTCTTGACCTTCTCCTTCTTCCCCTCCGGGGTGGTCACGGTCACCTCGGCGTCGGCCACCGGGACGCCGGCCGCGATCAGCTGGAACGCGACCCGCCCGGCCAGCGGGACCGGGACGAGTTCGAGGGGCGCGTTGACCACCACCGGCCGGCCGTTGACCGGCCCGAGGACGGCCTTCGGGTGGTAGACGAGCAGGTACGGCTTCGCGTCGCCCTTGGCGAGCACCCCGTACTCGACCGTCCCGTGGACGACCCGCGGGCCGGTGCCGGCGACGGCCCCCGCCAGCGCGTTGTTCTTCCCGGCCGCGAGCGGGACCGGCGTGTCCTTCCCGCCCGGCCCCCGGACGGCGAGCGTCAGCCCGGCGATCTTGCTGACCGGCACCGACTCGTCGGGGCTCAGGTCGTCGCTGAACACGGCCGTCACGGCCGCCCCGTCGGCCGCCGGCACGACGTACACGAAGTGGGCCTTGGCCCCGGCCGCCAGGGCCAGGGCGGCGGCCGCCGCGGTCAGGTATCGCCTCATCGGTCTCACTGCCTCCGGGTCCGGGACGGGCACTCACACCGGGTCGCGCGGACCCGCCACGCCGTCGGACGGGGGTGATAACGGTTGGCACCCCGGGGGCCGAACGACGCGGATCCGCGCCACCCGGCGTCAGTCGAGGCTCACGGTCTCGCCGCCGGCGCGGGTACCGAGCGCGAGGAACGTGGCCGTGGGGACGGAGTCGCGGACGAACTGCACGGACCCGTCGGCCCGGGCGAAGTTCGCGCCCCCGGTGTGCTGGCTGCGGAACGCCCCGTTGGTCGCGTGGCCGCTCCCGTCCCGCTTGTTGATCGGCTGGATGGTGCCGGCCCAGTTGTAGAAGTAGCCGTAGGCCCAGACCGGGCCGCTGGTGGACGGCACCCCGGCCGGCATGAAGTCGCCCTCCCCGGCCAGCAGGGTGTTCGACGTGCCGTCGGTGATGCCGGTCAGCCGGACCTGGGTGTTCCCGCCCTTGTCCGGCTGGGCCGGGTTGGCCGAGAACGACGTGTTCCGCAGGGGGACGATGGCCCCGTCGCAGGCGATGCTGGCGAACGACCCGTAGGTGGCCTCGTAGGCCGTCGGGGTGCCGGCACAGAACAGGTAGCTCGACGGCGCGCGGGTTTCCGGGGCCGTCCCGAGGGAGCCGCCGTTCGTGCCGCTCGGCGGGACCATCGACGGGCAGGTGTAGCTCGGGATCGGCATCTGCTGGAGCGACATGTTGGTGTACCCGTCGCCGTCCGAGTCGTCGGTGCTGTTGCGGGGGAGCTTCGGATTCCACCGCTTGGCCACGTCGTCCCGCTCCAGGTACGGGAGGATCAGGATCCACCCGGACACGTAGCTCGCGGTGCTCTCCCGCAGCTGGAAGTACGCGACCGCGTAGGGGAGTTTCTCGTTGGCGTCGTGGTAGCCGTGGACGGCGAGGCCGATCTGCTTGAGGTTGTTCTGGCACTTGATGCGGGCGGCGGCCTCGCGGACCTTCTGAACGGCCGGGAGGAGCAGCCCGATCAGGATGGCGATGATGGCGATGACGACCAGCAACTCGATGAGCGTGAACGCGGACCGGCGGCGCATGGCGCGACCCTCTGGGACCGTGTGGGGCACAGAACCGGGGCGAGCCGCGTTGCGTGCGGAAGGTGAGCGGCGGGGGCCGCATCCCGAACGGTGGCGGAGCAGGCTCGGAGGCAGCCGGTAAAACCCGTCTCGGATGAGATCGAGTCTCAGTATCAGCGGCTGATGCCAGCTTACTCCGCACGCTCCGCCCGGCAAGAAGAACTTGGCGGGAACCGCGGGCGCGGAGACGGGTGTGCCCGGTGGCGGCCTCGGCCCTTCAGGCCGGAGGCGGGTTTCTGGCTTTCACTTTGGCCGGGGGTGAGCCGGGCGGGCGATCCGGAGGATGGCCACGAAGAGGCACGAAAAAGGAAGCATCCGGTCTTTTCGTGCCTCTTCGTGGCCATCCTGAAGCGGGGCCGTCGCCCGCCCGGGGCGTTGCCCCGGGCTATGGTGTCCCAGCCCTTCGGGCTGAAGAGAGTCACTGGGTTTCAGGCCGACGGCCTGGGATTCGATAGCCCGGGGCAACGCCCCGGGCGGCCTGCGGATCCACCCGACTCGGTATCACCCGGCGTCACGGCTCGGTATCACCCGGGTCACGGCGCCTTCGCGGCGGCCCTGGCGGGGGCGGCCACGCCCTCGGTCAGCGTCCAGTACGCGCCGGCGGCCAGCCCGGCGAACTCCTGCACCCGGCCCGACGGCCAGTGGACCGTCACCCGGTCGGGCCGCGCGTCCGCCCCCAGCCCGAACACCAGCCGGGGGTCGTTCGTCGAGGCGAAGCTGCCGCCCCCCACCGCGAACCGCGTCTGCCGGCCCCCCGCCGACTCCACCACCACCCGCGCCCCCACCACGTCCCGGTTCTTCTCCCCCGCCAGCTCGAATCCGATCCAGTGCCGCCCCTCGGTGGGGGCGACGTTCCGCAGCACCGCCGCCGGCTCGTTCAGGTGGCTCACCACCACGTCCACCTTGCCGTCGTTGTCCAGGTCGCCGAAGGCCGCCCCCCGGGCGTTGTGCGGGGCGCGGAAGTAGCCCCCGCCCTGCCCCGTCACCGGCCGGAACCGGCCGCCCTCGTTCTTCAGCAGCAGTGGCGTCTGGCGGCGGTCGATCCGCGTGGGGAAGCGGATGGCGTGGCCGCTGACGATGGCCACGTCCTCCCAGCCGTCGTGGTCGTAGTCGAGGAACCCCACGCCCCAGCTGACGTAGCTCCCGCCCACCGCGGAGAGGCCGGTGGCGAGGGTGTCGTAGGTGAACCGCTCGCCGCGCCCGTCGGTCCGGTTGCGGTACAGCGCCGGCAGCTCGTTCTCGTAGTTGGTGACCAGCACCGAGGCCCGGCCCGACCGGTCGAAGTCGGCCGCCGCCACCCCCATGCTGCCGTTGGCCACCCCGCGGTCGTCGCGGGCCACGCCGGCGAACAGCCCGACCTCGGCCAGCGCCAGCGGCCCGCCCCGCTTGCCGCGGTTCACGTACAGGAAGTTGTCGTCGGTGTCGTTGGCGACGTACACGTCCGGCCGGCCATCGTTGTTCAGGTCGGTCACCAGCACGCCCAGCCCCTTGCCGTCGGTGCGGAGCTTGAGGGCGGCGGTCACGTCGGTGAAGGTGCCGTCGCGGTTGTTGCGGTAGACGGTGTGGGGGAGCGGCTTGAACCGCCGGGGCTGGCAGACGTCGCGGGTCTTGCCGTCGTAGGTGCAGTCGGTGGGGTGGTTGGTGTCGAAGCCCCAGTCGCCGTAGTGGGTCACGTACAGTTCGGGGAAGCCGTCGCCGTCCAGGTCGCCCCACCCGGCCGCCGCCGACCACAGCTCCTCGGTCAGCCCGGCGGCCTTGGTCACGTCGGCGAAGCGCCGGCCGCCGGCCCCGTCGGCCTCGTTGCGCAGCAGCACGAGCCGGTTGTACCCGGTGACGAGGAGGTCGGGCCAGCCGTCGCCGTCGTAGTCGAAGGCCGCGGCCCCGTGGCTGTAGGGGAAGGAGACGCGGTCGAGCCCGACCTTGGCCGTCACGTCCTCGAACTTGAGGCCGCCGAGGTTGCGGTACAGCCGGCACGGGTGCCCCAGGACGCGCTTGCCCTCGTAGTGGCCGCCGCCGGGGAGGAAGAGGTCGAGCTGGCCGTCGCGGTCGTAGTCGAAGAGGGCCGCGCCGCCTCCGAGAGACTCGATGATGGCGAAGTGGCCGGCATCCTCGCCGTTGCGGTAGGTGAAGGCCACGCCGGCGGCCGCGGTGACGTCCTCGAACGCAGGCGGCCCGGCGGGCGCGTCGGCCCCTGAGGGGGGCGGCGGGGTGGCGGTCTGGGTGCAGGCGGCCGCGGCGACGACGGCGGCGAGCGCGGCCGCGGCGACACGGCGGCGCGCGGCGGGCGTGGGGAGGAAGGAGTGCATGAGAGGGGTCGAGGGGGGCGGAGACGGGATGATCGTCCGTTATACACGGGGGCAGGAGCCCCCAGAACCTCCCAGCCGGGGAAGTTTGGCCAGAAATCCCAACTTCTTTCTTGACGCGCTTCCGTGGCCCGGTTACTTATCACGTTTGAGGGGGAGTACTCGCGTTCTTCATCCGCCCTCACCGCCGGAAGACCGCACCGGCGTTTCCCCCGAGCCGATCGCTCTCCCGTGGGGGTTTTCTCCATGCTTCGGCGTCTTCTCACCCCGCCCGGTCGCGGCTTCACGCTGATCGAGCTGTTGGTGGTGATCGCAATCATTGCGATCCTCATCGGGTTGCTCCTCCCCGCCGTCCAGAAGGTCCGCGAGGCCGCCGCCCGGACCCGGTGCGTCAACAACCTCAAGCAGCTGTCGCTGGGCACGGTCAACTGCGCCGACACCAACGGCGGAAAGCTCCCCCCGTCGGTCGGTCTGTACGCGAGCAACGGCACCCCCGCCGCGGGCAACAGCGACGGCGGCATCTTCCTGCACATCCTGCCGTACATCGAGCAGGACAACCTGTTCAAGTCGTCGTACCGCAACCCGGACGTGAGCGACCGCAACGGCGGCCTGGCGACGTACTCGCAGTGGACCCCCGAGATCCAGAACGCCGTCGTCAAGGCTCTGGCCTGCCCGTCCGACCACACCATCGACGCCAACAACGGCGGCCGGGGGCGGTCCAGCTACGGCGTGAACGGCCAGGTGTTCCGCCACAACTTCAACTGGGGCGGGATCGGGATGACCCGGTTCCCGGCCGGCATCTCGGACGGCACCTCGAACACGATCTTCTACACCGAGAAGATCTCGCTGGTTTCCACCTGCGCCAGCTGCTGCAACCCGTACACCGACAACTTCTGGCCGGACTGGGGTCCGATCATCTCGTCCTCGGACTGCGGCATGCCGACCGGCAACGGGGCCATGTTCCAGGTGCAGCCGAAGGGCCACCCGGCGGCGGCCGACGGCGGCCGGGCCAGCACCGACCACAACGCGATCGTCGTCGGGCTCGGCGACGGCAGCGTCCGCACCATCTCGGCCTCGGTCAACCCGGCGACGTGGTGGGCGGCCCTCACCCCCGCGCTCGGCGACGTGCTCGGCAGCGAGTGGTAACCACCCCACCCGGGTTCAGCCGGTGACGCGGCGACGGGGCTCTCCCCGCCGCCGCCCTCGCCCCTCCCCCTCCCGACCCGAGACACCCCATGCGGTCCCGTCCCCTCACGCGCGCCCTGCGGGCCGGCGCGCTCTTCGCAACGGCCGTCGCGTTCGCCGGCTGCTCCCGCCCGGTCGGCACGGTCAGCGGCAAGGTGAGCCACCAGGGCAAGGCGCTCAAGGGCGGCAGCGTCAGTTTCGTCAGCTCCGAGGGGCTGCGGAGCTTCTCCGCGGGCATCAAGTCGGACGGCACCTACCAGATCCCCGACCTGATCGGCGGGGACTACAAGGTCTGCGTCGAGACCGAGTCGCTCAAGCCGGCCCGGGCGGGGGTGCCCACCTACCCGGGGCAGGCCGCCCAGCCGGCCGTCCCGAAGGGGAAGGGCGGGCCGCCGCCCGGCGCGGCGGTGCCGGAGGGGTACACCCCGAGCGACCCGGCCTCGGCGGCCGCCGCTAACAACGCCAAGCGGTACGTGGCCATCCCGGCCAAGTACGGCGACCCGAAGACCACGACCCTGGACTACACCTTCAAGGGCGGGACCGAAACGCACGACATCGACCTACAGCCGTGACGACCGCCGCCCCCGCCGCCAACGAACCCGTACCGGGCGCGACGCCGCCGCTCACCCCGGCGGCGTCGCGCCCGGTACGGGTTCTCCGCGCCCTCGCCGCCCCGTTCCGCTTCGCCCGCCGCCACCCCCGCCGGGCGGCGTTCCTCGCGGGGCTCGCCCTGGTCCTGGCCGCCGGGCTCGCGGTCGCCGCGGTCGCGGTCTGGTTCAACTACCACCTGTCCGCCGCCCGGCGCGAGGTCGAGGCCGGCCACAACGCCGCCGCCCTGAAGCACCTCGACGCCTGCCACTCCGTCGACCCCGAGCACCGCGAGACCCTCATCCTCTCCGCCCGGGTCGCGCGCCGGTCCGGGTCGTTCGACGAGGCCGAGGCGTTCCTGACCCACTACGGCCGGCGCTACGGCGACGCCGACCCGCTCGTGCTGGAGCGGCTCCTCCTCCGCGCCACCCGCGGCGAGGTCGAGGCGGTCGCCCCCCAGCTGGTGGCGCGCGCCCGGGAGGGCGGGCCGGACGCCCGGCTGGCGCGGGAGGGGCTTATCACCGGGCTGGTCTACCGGTTCCGCTGGGGCGACGCCGACCGGCTCCTGGCCGCCTGGCTGGCCGAGGCTCCGGACGACACCACGGCCCTGGTGCTGCGCGGCAAGCTCGACGAGCAGCGGCAGCAGAACGAGGCCGCCGCGAAGACCTACCGCCGGGTGGTGGAGCTCGATCCGGGGCACGACGACGCCCGGCTCCGGCTGACCACGCTGCTGGTCGCCAACCGGTTCGGCGAGGAGGCTCTGACCCACCTGACCGAACTCCGCCGCCGGCTGCCGAGCCACCCCGAGGTGGCGCTCCAGTGGGCGCGGGCGCTCGCCCTCCAGGGGCGGACGGCCGAGAGCCGCGCCGCCGTGGCCGCCTGCCTCGCCGCCCACCCCGACTACCCCGGGGCGCTGGCCGAGCGGGGCGGGGCCGCCCTGGTGGACGGGGACGAGGCGGCCGCCGAGCGCGACCTCGGCCGGGCCGCCCGCCTGGACCCGGGGAGCATGGCCGTGCGGTCGCAGTACGCGCTGGTGCTGGCCCGCGCCGGCAAGGCCGCCGAGGCCGCCCGCGAGCAGGCCGAGGCCGACACGCTCAAGGCCGACGCGGAGCGGGTCACGGCGCTGATCGAGGGGCCGCTCCAGGCGCGGCCGAACGACCCCGCGGTCCCGCACGAGATCGCCCAGATCGCCCTGCGGGCCGGGCAGATCCGCGAGGCGTTGCGGTGGTACGAGGCCGCGCTGCGGGCGGACCCGGACCACCTGCCGACGCACCGCGTCCTGGCCGCCCTGCACCGCGAACTGGAGAACCCCGCCCTGGCCGCCCGCCACCGCGCTATCGCACAACAGCTGACGGCCCGGCAGAAGCAGTAACCTCCGCCCCACGTCGCCCGGCCCGACCGCCGCCGGCGGTGAGCGCGGCGGCTCGGGTTCGGAGCCCGGAGGGCGTGGGCGTGTAGCCCGGGGTGCAACCCCGGGCGGGCGCTGGCGTAGCCCGTGGGGCATTGCGCGTCGTGACACCGCCCGGGCCGCCCGGGGTTGCACCCCGGGCTACACGCCCACGCCCTCCGGGCTCCGAACCGCCGACGCCGCGCCGCTCACCCGGAACTCGACCGAGTCGGTATCCCTCCCACGGCCGTCACCCGTTCGGCATTGCGTTAGGACCGCTGTCGCATGTCCACCCACCGACCCCCTTCGCCCGCCCGCCGCCTCCTCCTCGCGGTCGGCGTGACGGCCTGCGTGTTGGTCGGCGGCGTGTCCGTCAACAACCTGTTCCGCGGCGACCAGGCCCACGTCCCGGTCGACTTCACCGCGCACTGGGCCGCCGGCCGGCTGGCCGCCCGCGGCGACAACCCCTACGACCCGGTCGCCGTCCGCGCGACCCAGCAGCTGACCGGGCTGCGGTCCGACGTCGCGGTGATGATGTGGAACCCGCCGTGGGCGCTGGCCCTCGTCATGCCCTTCGGGCTGCTCCCGTTCACCCCGGCCTACGGGCTCTGGGCGCTCACCCAGATCGGGCTGGTCGTCGCCGCGGCCGCGCTGCTGTGGCGCGGGCTCGCCCCCGGGAACGCCCCCGCCCCGTACCCGTGGGCGGCGTACTTGCTCGCGCTGCTGTTCGTGCCGACCACTTACCTCGTCGGGATCGGGCAGATCACCGGGTTCGTCCTGTTCGGGCTGGCGGGGTTCCTGGTCGCGGTCCGGCGGGACCGGCCGGTCCTGGCCGGCACGGCCGCCGCGCTGACGGCCGCCAAGCCGCACCTGCTGGTCCTGTTCGCCGTCTGGCTGGTCCTGAGTGCCCTGGCCGGCCGGACCGGGCGGCGGGTGGTCCTCGGCGGGCTCCTCGTCGGGGCCGCCGCGGCCGGGGCGACGACGCTCGTGAACCCGGCCGTCTGGGGCGAGTACCTCCGCGCGGCCACGTCCCCGGGCGACGCCGACCACTACGGCTTGGCGAACTGGATGCCGCCGGTCATCGGGGGGTGGGTGCGGGCCGCCATCCCGGGCCAGCCGTTCTGGGTCCAGCTCGCGTTCCCGGTGACCGCGGCCGTCGGGTTCGTCGGCTGGTACGTCTCCCGCCGGGCCTGGGCCGGCGACCCGGACTGGGCCGGCCGCCTGCCGGCGGTCGTCGGCCTGTCGATGCTCGTGGCCCCCTACGGCGCGTGGCCGTTCGACCTGGTCCTGCTCCTGGTCCCCATCCTGGCGGTGGCGGTCCGGGTGGCCGCCGCCCCGACCCGCGCGGCCGTCGCCGCCGGGCTGGCGTGGTACGCGGCGGGGAACGCCGTCCTGCTCGCCATGATGGTCGCCCGGGCCTCGTCCGAGTGGTACGTGTGGGTCACCCCCTACGTCCTGACCGGCTGTCTCGTCGTGCGCCGGCTGGCCCGCGGTCCCGCCAACCCCGAGGTTCCCGTGGCCCGACTCCTCCCCCGCCGCCGGACCGTCCTCGCCGCGGCGGCCGCGCTGCTGGTGGTCGGCGTCGCCGCCCCGCAGGCGTGGGCGTGGTGGCACCTCCGCTCCGCCCGGTCCGCCCTCGCCGCCTACCACCCCGGGCGGGCGCGCGAGTCCCTGGCCGCCTGCGCCCGCGTGTGGGGCGACCGCCCCGACGTCCGCCTCCTCGCCAGCCGGGCGGCCCGGCAGGCCGGGGACGTGGACGCCGCCGACCGCGAGCTCCGCGCGTGCCAGCGGCTCCGCGGCGGCGCGTCCGACGACACCGCCTTCGAGTGGGCGCTCGCCCAGGCGGCCGTCGGGAACGTGCGCGAGGTCGAGCCGTACCTCCAGAAGCGGGCCGAGGAGTCCCCGGAGGCCGGGGCGCTGGTGTGGGAGGCGCTGACGCAGGGCTACCTGCGCGTGTACCGCACCCTCGACGCGATGAACTGCGCCAACCACTGGCTGAAGCGCGAGCCGGACAACCCGCGGGCGCTGGAGCTGCGCGGGCAGGTGTACGTCACCGGCAAGGGCGTGGTCCGCGGCACCGAGGACTACCGCCGGGCGCTCGAACTCGACCCCACCCGCGGCGACACCCGCTGGCGGCTGGCCGGCTGTCTGATCGACCTCGGCACCTACGAGGAGGCGGCCGAGCACCTGGAGCGGTTCGCCCGCGGGGCGCCCGGCGACCCCGACGTCGCGGCCCGGCTGGCGCGGTGCTACGTCATGACCCAGCGCCGCGACGAGGCTCGCCGCATCCTCGACGACGCCCTCGCGCGCCACCCGGAGTCCGGGCCGTGTCTGCGGGCGCGCGGGCAGGTGGCCCTGACCGGCGACCCGCCGGACCTGGCCGAGGCCGAGGGGTACTTGCGCCGGGCCGTGACCGCGCTGCCGGACGACTACCAGGCGAACTGGTCGTTCGCGGAGGCGCTGCGGCAGCAGGGGAAGGCGGCCGAGGGCAAGGCCCAGCTGGCGCGGGCCGAGGAGCTGCGCGACCGGATGGAGCGGCTCGGGGAGTTGCAGAGCCGCAAGCTGGCCGAGCTGCCGCTCGACCCGGCGCTGCACTACGAGATGGGGGTGCTGCTCCTCCGCGGCGGTCACCCGGACGTGGGGGCGCAGTGGCTCGCCAGCGCCCTCCAGCTGGCCCCGGACCACCGCCCGGCCCACGCGGCCCTGGCCGACTACTTCGACCGGAAGGGCGACCCGGCCCGCGCCGCCGGCCACCGCGCCAAGGCCGCCGCGGCGGAGAAGAAGTGACGCGGGCCGATTCCCGTTCGCGCGACCGGTGATGCGACCGGGCGGCCGGGCCGCCCGGTCGGCCCGTCAGGATATCTACCCACTCCCCCGCGACGCTCCGGCCGCATCGCCGAAGCCGATCTCCTCGGCGACCTCCTCCCGCCCCAAGCTCAACACGGTGACGGCCGGTGGGTGCCCCCGGCCGTCATCGCCCGCGTCTTACAGGCCACGACATTCCGGGCTGCCGCGCCGGCCACGCCCCCGGCGCGGCGTAGGACGGGGCGAACCAGTTGAGGACGGATTGGGTTGGCCTGAATGTGTGGAGAGGCACCCGCCGCAACTCGCCCATTCTCCCTACTCGGCGGCGACTGCCTCAGCGACCCGATCCCGACAACTGGTCAAATCGAACTGATCCCGGCGACCGAATTGTTCCGGGAAGTTGGCGCCATCCGCATCTTATGTACTAAAGACGTAGCAGTTGCGACCGACAGGATCGGCGCACCCGACACCACCCGGGCACAGCCCGCGGTGGCCGGGCGCGGCCGCGCCGTCCGCCCGACCGGTCTTTCGGTGAGAACAGAAATTTACCGAAAAATCGGAAAAAGCCTCAAGATCTGTTGCAACCGGCAGTCTCGATCGGGACACTAGCCCTCTCCCAATCGGGAATGTCGCCCTCAACCACCACCGGCGGCGGACCGCGCCGGGCCGGTGCCGTTGTTCCCAAGCGGAACCCCCGCGCTACGGACGGTGGCGGGGCGACGGCCGAACCGACCGTCCAGGTGAGCACGATGCGGAATCGGCCCGAGTCGCCCACCCGGACCCGTCTGACGCTGGAGTCGCTCGAAGCCCGCGACGTGCCGGCGCTCACCGTCCAGATCGACTACTCCTTCGACACCAACGGCTTCTTCGCCGACCCGACCCGCCGGGCGGTCCTCCAGCAGGCCGTCAACGACGTCGTCGCCCACCTCGACGCCAACCTCCCGGCCCTCACCCCGGGCGGGGGCAACAGCTGGGAGCCGTCGTTTTTCAACCCGGCGACCGGGGCCGAGGTGCGGGTGCCGAACCTGTCGGTCGCGGCGAACACGGTCGTCCTGTACGCCGGCGGCCGGAACCTGCCCGGGGCCGAGGCCGGCATCGGCGGGTACGGCGGGTACTCGGCGTCCGGGACGCAGGCGTGGTACAGCGCGATCCAGTCGCGCGGCCCCGGCTTCACCCTCTGGGGCGGGGCCGTGGCGTTCGACAACGCCGGGACGAACTGGTTCTTCGGCACCTCGACCGCCGGCATCCGGCCCAACCAGGTGGACTTCTACTCGGTCGCCGTCCACGAGTTCGGCCACGCCCTCGGGCTCGGCACCTCCCCGACCTGGAACGCCCTGGTGTCCGGCGGGCGGTTCACCGGGGCGACGGCCCAGTCGGTGTACGGCGGCCCGGTCCCGCTGGAGGGGACGGCCCACTGGGCGGACGGGATCACGGTCGGCGGCGTGCCGGCGTCCCTCGACCCGACCTCGGCCCTCGGCGGGCGGGTGACGTTCAGCAGCCTCGACTACGCCGCCCTCCGGGACATCGGCTGGTCCGTGTCCGGGGTGGCCGGGCTCCCCGCGGCCCCGGCGGCCCCGACCCCGGCCGCCCCGCCGGCCCCGCCGCCGTTCACCCCGGTCCCCGTCGGGAACCCGTCCAGCACGGTGCGCGGTCACCCGGTCGTCCTGACCGGCCCGGCCGACGGGTCCGTGCAGGCGTACTCCCTCGGGACCGACGGCTACCTCCGCCCGGCCGGGGACAAGGTCCAGTCGTTCGCCGGGTACACGGGGGTGACCCGGGCGATCGCCGCCGACTTCAACGGGGACGGCGTCGACGACCTCGTCATCGGGACGGGCGCCGGGGTCAGTGCGGCCGTGCGGATCGTGGACGGGAAGACGGGGACCGAGATCGTCACCTCCACGCCCGTCCTCGGCGGCTTCGGGGGCGGCGTGTTCCTGGCGGCCGGGGACGTGGACCGGGACGGCCGGGCCGAACTCGCCGTCTCCGCCGACGCCGGCGGCGGCACCCGCGTGGCCGTGTACAAGGTGGTCAACGGCAGCCTGGTAACCGTGGCCGACTTCCTGGCGTTCGGCGACCCGAACTTCCGCGGCGGGAGCCGGGTGGCGATGGCCGACGTGAACCGGGACGGGGCCGCCGACCTCGTCGTCGGCGCCGGCACCGGCGGCGGCCCCCGGGTCGCCGTGTACGACGGCCGGGCTCTCGCCCGGGGTGACGCGACTCGTCTGGTCCCGGACTTCTTCGCGCTGGACCCGACCCTGCGGAGCGGGGTGTACGTGGCCGCCGCCGACATGGACGGGGACGGGTACGCCGACGTCCTCTACAGCACCGGCACGACCGGCGGCCCGCGGGTGCGGGTCGTGTCCGGGGCGGTGCTGGTGGCCAACCCGGGGGCCGACGTGGCCCGGCTCCCCGCGCTGGCCGACTTCTTCACCTGGGATTCGAGCGACCGGAAGGGGTTGCGGATCGCCACCCGGGATCTCGACGGGGACGGCCGGGCCGAGCTGATCGCCGCCTCCGCCGACCCGAAGAACCCGTTCCTGCGGGTCATCACGCTGGACCAGATGGCCTGGCCGACCGCCCCGCTCCAGAACCCGCTCGGCACCACGCTGACGCTGGACGGCATCTACCCCGGCTGACCGCGCAGCCGGGCGAGCTCGGCCTCTAGGGCCGCCGCCCGGGCCGCCGCGGCGTCGCGCTCCCGGGCGGCCTCGGCGGCCCGGCACTCGGCCTCGGCGGCCCGGCGCTCCGCGTCGTCGCGTGCCCGGGCCAGTTCGGCCGGGAGCGGGACCAGCTTGCCGCGGAACCAGAACCGCACCCACCCGTCCAGCAGCCTCACCTCCAACTCCAGGTCGGGCACGGCGTACCGCCCAGCCTCGTTCGCGCGGACCGACTGGTACGCCCCGCCGACCAACCGGAACAGGGTGAGTTCCTCGTTGTCCGGGTAGAAGATCAGGTAGAACGGCACCCGCAGAGCCTGTTCGTACCGGACCATGTTGTCCTCGAAGTCCTTCCGCGTGTTCTCCTTCGACACGTACTCCATCACCAGCAGCGGCCGGGCCGGCACCAGCTCGACCGGGAAGCTCCCCATCGGCCCGAGCGGCGTCGGGTGGACGACCACGAAGTTGTCCGGCACCACCCGCCCGGCCTGCCGCTGCCCGGCCACCGGGTATTGAATCAGCAACTCGTTGAAGCACTGGATCTCCGACCGGGCGGCGGCGATCACGTCGAACGACTCCAGCGTGATCTTCCGCTGGGTGGCCTGGGGGGTGGACTCCATCAGATCCTCCCAGGTCAGCTGGGCCGAGTAGCGCATGGCGTCGTCGGCGTAGAAGCGGACCCGGTCCGGGTCGGGGGCGGCGGGGGGAGGGGCGGTTTGCGGGTCCATGGCGCGGGCCTCCGGGGTCGGTCGAAGTGTACCGGGTTTGCCCCGGGCCGGGAACGCCGAACGCCCCGGGGTACAGGGCTGTTCGGTAGGTGGGCTTGGGTAGCGGCGGTAGGTTGGGTATGCGGTCGTCTCCCCGCCCGGAGGTGGCCCATGCCCCCGTCCCTGATCGAACTGCTGGCCGAACTCCCCGACCCCCGGGA